>OQVL01000005.1_pt1 | contig 55239 bp, 32 predicted proteins | sample 1691501 | NCBI WGS metagenome assembly OQVL01 (sample SAMN03418253, study PRJEB22391) | human gut metagenome | biome: human-gut; feature: organic feature; material: feces | host: Homo sapiens | place: Tanzania | collected 2013-01 | reverse complement strand
AATATCATCAAAAAGCATACAAGAGACAAGGCAAACACTATATTTGTCTTGGCAGGAATCACTCCGTATATATATGTGGAGAATTTCAACGATAACATAACAGACCAAGCGACCTTTGATAAAGAGGGAAATCTTGATTTGTTCACCCAGGCATGGTTTGGAAGTGTGTTCCCGAAGCTCATGGCTGCAACTACTTACCAAATCCTGTCACACCAGCAGTATGCAAGCATTAACGAATACTTGAACGAGGATTTTTTCAAGGACAGGATTGTTGTTGTATATGACAATTTACGTTCTCTCTACCCTATCAGCAAGAGTGAGTATATAGAAAAGGCTGATGCCAATGGAACGGAGAAGCGACCTGAAGGTATGCCTGTTTACCAAGCAGAGCAACTGAAGATAGGTGAACATTATTTCTATTCACTCAAACACTTTAATGATGGCTTGAAAAAGATACCCTTGTTCTCCATCAAAAAAGACCTAACATCGGCTGGTGCATCTTCTGCCAAAGCATACGTGCTTGATGTGATTTCCGACCCATACGGAATTGATGTGTTGGTCAATGAGTGCATAGAAGAGGACTTTTTTGCAAAGAAAGTTTATGTCAAGGTGTCTGGTAAAAATGTGCTGAATAAGACATTGACCAATACCCTTGAAGAACTCAATCACCTCTTTGCACGTTTCGGCGGCGGCATCTTTGTTCAGAGGGAAAATGCTATACAGAAGGATTATGCACCTTCAGAGGAATCCGTAGTTCTGTTGAAGCGATATTGGGGAGAGAAAGCTGAGTTCAGAGACATTCAAGTATATGAGAATCCTGAACTTGGCAATGACATCATACCTGTATCGCAAGGTTTGCTGGTGGACACCATCATCAAAGAGTATAAGAATGGATGTGAGGGAATCCAACCAAGAGACATCTTTATCACGGCTCCTACTGGTGCTGGAAAATCTCTGATATTCCAGTTGCCTGCGTTCTATGCAGCATCACAAGGTGATGTCACCATAGTGGTGTCCCCTCTGAAGGCGTTGATGACAGACCAAGTAGAGGGATTGCATAATGAACGCCACTATAACAAGGTGGAGTTCATCAATAGTGATTTGACATTGATAGACAGGGATAGAATCATTGACGGCTGTAAACGTGGCGATGTGGATATTCTATATTTGTCACCAGAGCTTTTGTTATCTTATGACATCCATTATTTCATTGGAGAGAGAAAATTAGGCTTGCTCATAGTCGATGAAGCTCACCTTATCACTACATGGGGTCGAGATTTCCGTGTGGATTACTGGTTCTTGGGCAATCATATCAACAAAATGCGCAAGTACAACGATTATATGTTCCCTATGGTAGCTCTGACCGCAACTGCTGTATATGGTGGTGTGAACGATATGGTCTTTGACAGTATCAATAGCTTGAACATGCATGATCCTCATAAGTTCATCGGCAATGTACGCCGTGACAATATTGAGTTTGTCATAGATACCCATGATGACTATTCTACAGGTCGCTATGACCAAAACAAGGAAACGGAAACTGTCAATATCATCAAGGGCATCCATGACTTGGACATGAAAGCTATCGTATATGCGCCATACACAAGACACATCAACCGATTGAAGGACAAGTGTGATGAAATAGAAGAAGGAATGGTCGTCTCTTTTCATGGAGGTATGGAGGCTGATGAACAGAAGTTTGCATATCAGGCGTTCAAGAATAATCGTTGCAAGGTGATGATTGCTACGAAAGCCTTTGGTATGGGTGTTGATATACCAGACATACAGGTGGTTTACCACCATGCTCCATCGGGATTGCTTCCGGATTACATACAGGAGATTGGTCGTGCGGCACGTAAGAAAGACATCCAGGGATTTGCAGCATTGACGTTCTCCAAGTCTGACTTGCGTTATAGCAAGCAGCTCTTTGGCATATCCTCGTTGAAGACTTACCAGTTGAAGGAAGTGTTAAGCAAGATTATCCGTTGTTTCAACAGCAATGGCAAGAAGAGAAACATGCTTGTCGCAGCCAATGATTTTGCATATATCTTCGACTCTGCCGACGAGATTGATCAGAAAGTGGCTACGGCATTGATGATGATAGAAAAGGACTATCTGAACAAAACACGATTCAATGTTCTCATTGCACGTCCCAAGAAATTGTTTACCAAGGTCTATGCAAGAACGAATCAGGTAGGTATGGACAGGTTGTTGGAGAGGTATGGCGAGTGCTTCAAGGAGATAACTCGTGTTTCTGGTACCTATCATACATTGGAACTGAATTTGGATGATATTTGAGCAAGAGCGTTTTCTAATTCTTTTCGTTTAGCAAGTCCCATATTATTAAGAAAATCTGTATCAGATTTGTATGGTTCAAGAGAAATTGCGTTGCTTAATCTTACAACAGCACTTCTTATAGATTGACCGCCTTTTGTAGTTTTCATATATCCGAACAAGTCAATTTCAGGATAATCCTTAATTGTTGTATTCGGAGAAAATTGAACTACTTTCTGAGCATTGTCAACAGGTGTGTTGTCAATCTGCATTTGCTGAACAATATTATATCTTATTGCCTGACGTGAAATATATGTATAAACTTCTCCGCCTGATCTTGTCATTTTTTTAAGCTGTGAGATGTTTCCGATACCCTCACCGTAATTTGCACTTGATGCATCAAAAATCATTGTAATTGTAAGTCCGTTCTTATTCATTTTTTAATCCTCCTGTTTATCATTATTTTTTTCGTATGCTGCATATTTTAATCCGAGAATGAAGCCATGAGAAATAGCTTTAAACATTTCATCGGATTTATAACAGTCTTTAAATACTGTTGGAATTGTAAGACCGTAACCTGCATAAATTCTTATAACAGTGTCAATAAATTGTGAGCAGTCGCCAACAGCAGTAAGATTGACAAGTCTGTAAACCAGACCTCTGAGCCTGTTATCATCAGCTTCTGCACCGTTTTCAGAGCTTTTTGCCGCTTCTTTTCCAAGAATACTTTCACGCAGTGCTTTACCTGACATAAAGGCAAAATCGTATAAAACGAGGAGACTTGGTGAGAATGAAATGAATATAAAAAAACTAATGACTATTGTTGTATTTATTGTAACACTTTTAGGAAATGTTCAAATAAATACTGCCACAGAAGAAGCAGGATTTGCGTATGCAGATATGTATCAGCATGGAAATTTAATTGGGGAAAAACTTTTTCCTGAATTAGCAGAGAATTACCAAAGGTTTCATCATGAAATGTTTAATGATCAGCAAATAGAAGCTTATCATTATGGTGCAACGCATGGCGTTTTAGCATTGGTCTCCACTGATGCGGAAATTGGATTAAAGGGGCATTGGGGGCTTATTGATATAAACGGAAATTATATCATGCAACCGGAATGCTACGAAGTAATTGCTTTTTCTGGTGATAAGAGAAAAATTTTTGCTAAAAAAGATGGAGAGGGCTTAGAGTTTGATTTAAAAGGAAATTTGCTGCGTAAACAGAGCAAGGAAGAAACAGAAGCTGTGGAACGTGAAACGGATAAAGAGTACAAGAAAAAAGGGTATTTACCTATGCCAGAAACTGCTTTTATGGATCCCTATATGCTTCAAAACATGACAAGAAGTACAATATTTTTTAATGGAAAAATAGTATATCCATGGACTGATTTTGGGCAAATGGTTGATTTAAAAGAAGGGCTAGCTTTTATAAATACCAATGGCGACTTTATTATTGGCCCAGGGGATTTCCGTGTAGCGGGAAATAATGAAGTGGATGTAGAGACTGGATTGATTGCATTACTTGATATACGAACGGGGAAAGTGGGCGTGTTTAGTATGAATGATGGAACTCCTGTAGTGCCGATGGAATATGATAGTGTCACTTTTTGCGGTGGAGCACGTTTATTGATTGAACGACAAGATGTAGCTATTTTGGTTGATCAAACAACGGGTAGTGTACTTTCTGAACTTCCTAGAGGTAATCAATCTTACTTGCCCCCATCTATGGGACAAATTTCTACATTTCTTGGTGGAATTCACTTTGGCCTAGAAGAGGTATCGTGGTTAAATACTTTTTATGACTATGACAAGGGCGATTTTGTGAATACAGAAAAATTACAAATTATCGATAAAAATGGTAAAGTGAGGGCAATTATTGATGATATAAATGTAGATTCTATTGTTCAAACTATAGCAATAGGTGGATTTAAAAATGGATTTGCACCTATTAAGAAAAATGGTAAATGGGGAATTATCGATAGCTATGGTCATTGGATTATTCCGCCTATTTATAAAGGGATACAAATGGCGTGATAAATAGGATATAGGTAAAAAAGGAGGAATTTTAATGAATAAGTGGTTAGCTTATGGCATGGCTATGGCTGCTATGTTGGTTATACCTTTATTGGAAAGTCCGGTAGATGCATTTATGTATCATGGACAAGAACGGGAAATAACAGATGAAGTCACTGTACAAACTGGTGACTGTTTCTTTATGAAGGTGCCTAAGGTTTTATATGAGACATCTAATCATGATGTTTGTGAATTGCTACTGAGTAGTGATACAGAACCAACCAAGATTTTATTTACCAAACCGGGGGAAGCGGTCATTACTTGCACCGTATTTAATGAAGATGGTTCGTTGGCACAACATCATGTACTTATCCATGTGGTAGAAAGTGGAGAAACGTCTGTTACGGGACAGGGCGAAATAGGAAATACGGAATATCCGAATATTATCCCCAAAGGTTTTTATAATGGGAAAATTGGTGGTACTGATCCAGGCCTTGTGGAAGGAATTGTTCCGCTTTCAGAACTTGCCAATTATGAGCAGCTTCATTGGAATTTGAGTGATGAACAACTATCAGAATGTTATGAGGCCGCAAAACCTTTTGTGGCAACTTTAGTGGGCCTTCCGCAGGAAGAGCAGATGAAACGGATTGCCCAGGAACTTCGAGATTTCTTTGATAATCACATGGCGTATTCTGATACAGCTCCTCATTTCCTGGATGCCTATGGCTTTTTCATCAATAAAAAGGCGTCTTGTCAGGGGGCCACTTGTGCTGTGGGTCTGTGTCTAAATATGCTAGGTATTGACTATGAGCATGTGAATCATAATAAGTGGACCCATCAGTGGTGTCGGGTTCCTTATAATGGAACATACTGGATTGTTGATTCTTATGGATTGTATTGTGGGCCAGAACCAGCACCATATACGCATCCTATGGATGACTTTGAGAATGGTTCGTGAATGGCCATGAAAAAGTGAGCCAATTGGCTGCGAAATTTTGAGCCAATGAAAAAGCACATCTCTGAAATAGGTCAGCGGTGTGCTTTTTCAATCCCTGGGTCCTCGTTGTGAGCTATACTATTGTTGTCCATTTGGACTCCTCCTTTGTTAGCTAAAGTGGTTTGCTAGACCCTCTTTATTCTAACACTGGAGGATTTTTTATACTCTAGGCAAAGCTACGGCTCCACCGGGTCCCCCATCTCAGATGGGGCTTAATATACGAATACAGTTAATTTATCCAAGCATGCTGCTTTTTCAAAAAGTACAAATCCCATAGCTAAACCTCCTTAGTTTTGTATATTTATTATAAATGATTCAGGGCTACTTGAAAACTTGAGGTTTTTAGAGATGCCCTTAATAACATTACCCGCATGGGGAAGGGGGACCGCGGAGCGGCGCTCGGGTGCTTTTATAAATCGTCGACTTGAGATGCATTTTTCCACTCTCTTTCATCCCGCTTGTGCCCTATCCGCCCCTTCGGGCACCTTCCCCTCGAGGGGAAGGCTGACGATACGAGAGAAACTTACTATCAAGACACCTTCGGGCATCGCCATGATTTATACTCCGCGGCGCTTCCATATTTTATGCGCCGCACCACCAACCTGAACCCGCCAACCTGAACCATGAACCCAATACAAAAACGAGCCCCTCGAAATGAGAGGCTCGTTTTTAAATGCAAAACTCCTATTTCACGACTTCATATGCTTCCTTCTCATTCGGTTCACTAAAGGAAAGAGACGGGCTATCCTTCTCCGTTTCTTCTTCCTTTTCCCGTCCGTCACGGCCAAGCGTGCGGTCCTCATAGAGGCTCGCATTCATGACGCTTTCTGCCGTCATCGGGAAACGCTCGCCGTTCACGGTGACGCCGTCCTTGACGTTCGTCATGACATGATCGGTCACAATATCATCGCCGCTGAGCGAAAGATTTCCGAAATGCTCCGCCTGGCTGCTGCCCGGATTCTTCTGGATCGTCACACGGATCTTATCCGTCGCAAGGAGGCTGTCTCCGCCGATCGCGGTATTCGAAAGACCGAGAGGCTCCCTGCCTGTGAGATCCAGATGCTCGACCGCGCTGTCCTTCACAAGGGTGCCGCCTTCCGCTCTGGAGTGAATGCCTGCGTAGTGCGCCTGACTCTGTCCATCCTTGCCGTGGATGGTGACATGCTGCGCGCCGACGCCTGCCAGATCATCGATACCGATATTGTCCGCAGAGATCTTGAGATCCGCCGCATTGCCTTCGCCATTTTTCAGCGTGTCGATCTCCACCTTCTTCGCAGAGAGTGTGACCTTTCCGCCCGTAGACGAGAGTAGCGCGCTGCCCTTTCCGCTTGCATCGAAATCATGCGGCTTCGCCTCGCCGGTGACAAGACTGCCTGCCGCGCCGCTGCCGGTGGTCGACCCTGCCGGCGTGTTCGTATCCACACCGTCCAACTTGCCGACCGTCAAACGATCCGTGATGCGGATGTCTTCGCCTGCCTTCATCTCAAGCGTGTCTGAAGAAATCTTCGCATTTTTGCCTTCAGCAAGGATGCTGCCGCCGGCCTCAGCGCTCAGATGTCTGCCCGCAGCCGCGTCGTGAATCTTCACATCGCCCGCTGCACAGATCGCCGCATCGCCATGCGCGCTCAGTTTCTTGAGGGCGAGCTGTCCCTTGGCGGTGACCTTCACGTTTCCTTCTTCCGAGATCAAGGTGCCATCTTTGAGAGAGGCTTCTGCGGTATCGGTATAGGTGAGGTCGCCGCTGGCGGTATAGGTGCCGTTTTCGATGGTTCCTTCATTCGTGATGCCCATCGTCCCCGCTTTCGCGGTGTACGCGCCGCCACTCATCTTGCCCGCATTGGTGATGTCTGCGGTTCCGCCACTAAAGTTGCCGCCGGAAATGGTGCTATTCTGCGCGGTGTGGACGTGGAGGGCATTCTTTGCTTGGTAGTTGCCGTTCGAAATGTTTCCACGGCTGGTGATGGTGAGGTCTTCGGCTTCGATGTCGATCGCCTTCGATGCCGCATCTCCGAAGAGGGTGATGTCGGCATTGCCTGCGGCCTTCGCCGTGATGGTGCCCGGCGTTTCGCTGCCGTCTTTGGCTTTTGTGCCGGTCACTTTCATGCCGAGGGATTTCTTATCACCGTTGCCACGAATGTCTTTGGCGTTTTCGATGATGATATTCTCCCCTTCGACATTCGTGTACGTGGTGCCGGTTTCTTCGCCGCTCGTATCATGGCCGTCTTCGGCGAGGAGATTGTTTCTGCCCACATCGAGATGGACGTCGCCTTCGGACGCGTAGACGGTATTGATGACGAGGTCGCCGTCACTCTTCTTGAGGGAAACGCCGCCTTTCGCTCTCGCAGTGAGGACGCCTGTGCCGGTGACGGTCACATCAGAAATTTTTCCAGCGCCGGACTCGATGACGGTCTGTTCCGAAGAACCGATGGTGACGCCATTGACATCGCCTTTCGCTTTCAGACGGACTTCGCCGGCTGCGGTGAGGGAGCTTCCGGTATTCACGGCTCCTGCAGACTGCAGATAGATCGCGCCCTGATCCGCCTGTGCCGTCAGCATACCGCCGGCATTGGCTTCGATGGAGTGGATGGAGCTGACGGTGACTGTGTTGGTGTTGCCATTGACTTTGAAGTCACCGCGTTCCGCTGCCGCCAGAGCGAGCAGTTCCTGCGCGGTCAGTTTGTTCAGATTTCCGGCAGAGAGGTCGATCTCCTGTCCGTTCTCCTTATGTCCGATGCCGCTCGCATTCTCGCCAGTCTTGCCGCCGAGCGCGGTCAGTTTGACATTCTGCCCGGAAACATGCGGCGTTTCTTTCAGTGTCGCCTGTGTATCGGTGATGCCTTCTTTGATACCGCCCGGGCTGAAGGTGACGAGCAGATCCTGTGCGGACTTCGCAGAACCGACGAGGATGCTTGCTTTTTCGTCTTTCGTGAGGTAGGTATCGTCTGTAAGGCTCTCTTTCGTGAGCGATGCCTTCCCGTAGATCGCCTTTTTCGAATTATCAATGGATTCACGGTAGGCATCGACGCCTTCCTTCGTCCAAGTGCCGACGCTGTCTTTCAGCGCGTCATAGCGTGCCTGTTTGTCTGCGATGTACTTATCAATGTCAGTGACGCCATTTTTCTCAAGCGCCGCCCTCGCGGTCTCGTCCAGTGTGTACTTGCCGTCCTTGACGTAGGCTGCCAGGGACTGGTACTCATTGTACTTGCTCATGACCTTCGCCTTGAGGAGGCTCTTCTGCTTTTCGACGGTTGCTTTGCTGCCTTCCAGTACGGCGGCATTCGCCCAAGCGAGGAGTTTTGCCTTCGCGCTTTCGTCCGTCACGTCACCGAAGTTGTTATCGATGAAGGAGCCGTCCGTCGTCAGGGTGACGTCACCATGTCTGGAGGTCACGCTGTCGAGGTACAGGTCGCCTTTCGTGTTGTCGCCTTTCGTGTTCGTGATAGAAATATTTCCATCCGCGCTGGCTTTGAGGCCATAGTCTTCGCCGCTCTGCTGCCCTGTCTGGATGCGGAAATCGCCCGACGTGCTCTTACTGGTAATGGCACCGGTCTCTGCGGTAAGCTCGACGCGGCTGCCTTTCACCATCGCATCCGCCTTCTGGGTCAGGCTGCCCTCGGAGGTGAGGGCGATGGTCTTCGCCGCTTCGATATCTCCGACCGACACATCCGCCGCAGAGGACTTCAGGTAGAAGCTGCCCGCCTCTGCGCTGCCGGAGACATTCTTCGCATCCGTAAGGATCGCCTGGCCTTTGCCGCCTACATCATTCTTGGCAGTCAGCACCAGCGAATCGGTATGAAGGAAGCCGTTCTTGCCCTGCGTGATGGCATCCCCGCTGATGGTAGTCGCGCCGCCCACGTTGGAAATCGTGCCGGCGATGGCGACATTGCCTGCGCCGCCGTTCTGATTGATGTCGATGCGGCCGCCCGTTTCAACGCCGTTAAATCTGATGCCGATGGCGTTACTTGCGCCCGTTTCGTACTGCTTGATATGGGTCTCGTAGTCGCGGATGACCATTTTCATGTCATACTTCTTGGTCAGGCCGATCGTATACCAGCGGCGCTTGGTCTTGATGGAGTAGTCAATGACATCCGATTTATTGAGGACATCCCACTCCTTCGGCTGTCCATCGCCAATACTATGTGACTTGCCATCGACAATAATATCTGTCTTGCCGGAGATGAAGGTCCCATTGACCAGCGCCTTCTCTTCGCCGGTGACCGTATTCGTGAGCTTCGCCCCCATCTTGATCAGATCGTCTCTGCTCGGCGTCTCGTCATTAATGCCCCACCAGTCGAATTTATCGCCATGGTATTCATAGGTATTCGTCGTGCTCTTGTCCGTCCCGGTCTGGAAGACATAGTGCTGATCGGCAGATGGCTTGTACGTACCATCGAAGGTGTTTTCCGTACCCGAAGTCCAGCTACCATTCTGGTACTGCTGCACCAGCATATGGACGTTGCTATCCTTGCGGGTGTAGGTGGTCTTGCGGGAAGGCGTCCCTTTCTTCGGATCGAGGTCCGTGATTTCGATGACGCCTTCCACGCCTTCCCCGGTGCTGAGGCCTTTCAGCTCCAGATCCAGTTTCGATTTGTTGTCGATGGTCATGCTGCCGTAGCCGTCCAAGGCTTCGATGCGCGCTTTCGACGTGTCATTCGTCGTATTGATGACGGTACCGACGATGGAGACCTTGCCGCCGTGGACTTCCGTCTGCCCGAGGACGAGACGTCCCGTATCTACGTCATAGGTCAGGTTCTCTGCCATGTTGCCGGTCGCATTTGCCACATAGATGGTATGGTCTTTTCCGATGGTCTTCGCATCTTCCTCTGTGATGGAAATCGGCTTCCCATCGGGTCCCTTGTAGCAGAAGGTCGGCGTCTCAGGGATGTCCAGCACCCAGTTTGCTACCCCGCTCTGGATCTTCGCATTGATGTTCACATAGCGGGCAGAGATGAAGATGTTGCCATTGGCCAGGATGCCGCTGCCCAGCGCTTCATTCTTCTCGAAGCCGTCTTTACCCTCGACGAAGGGATCCCCGCCGATTTGGGCGATGCGGTTGCTGTAGGACTGGATGAAATCACCATTCTTCGCGGTCAGTTCGACGCTGCCTGCGACGATGCTGCCGTCATTGTAGACGTCGCCGTAGTCGCTTACGACCGTCACTTTGCCGCGGGTGTTGTAGATGGTCTTGCCCTTGCCGAGCTGCAGGTTCGGTGCAGAGTAAGCCGGTACGTTCACACCATCCACGTTTGTCAGATAGCTGTTCGGATTGAAGGAGCTGGTGATGGTGACGGTCGGATCGTCGGTCTGGTGACGGCTCTTGAGCGTCAGATTGCCCAGTTTTTCCGTGCCTTTCATCGCATTGCCATTCAGATAGAAAGCACCGCCCTGTCCGATCTGGCCATTGGATTCTTTGCCGATGACTTTGATGTCACCGACCACCAGATTGTTCGGGGAGTCATTCGTCACGGTGACGGTGGCATCGCCGTATGCAATCAGATTGCCGCTGCCGGTGATGGCATCGCCCTCGAGGTAAATATCACCCAGCTGGGAAACGAGGTCGCCCACTGTCACATCACGGGTCATATGCGGGTATGACTTGGTGTGGAGCAGGGCCTGTCCATTCCACTTGGTGATTTCCGTGCCATTTTGGGTGTAGAACTTCCCGTTTTCTTCATGGCCGCCGCTCTTCAGGAAATCTTCCGTCGCTTTGACCTGTTTGGTGATGTTTTCGATATCTGTGCCGATGGTGTCTTTGGTCTTGCTATAGGACTTCTGCAGAGCACCCAGTGCGTCCCAATCCTTCTGAATCTGGTTTTTGTCCATGGCATTCGGATCGTAGCCTGCCGTTGTCACTGCCGTTTCATACGTTGTCTTGGCCTTTGCTTCTTCCGCCTGCGCGTTTGTCAGTACACCAGCTGCCTTATCATAGGCTGCCTTGGTGGTCTGGTAATCCGTAACTTCCTGTTCTGTTCCATGTTTCTTGATGTAGTCATCAATATCGTTCTGGCTGGGGTTCATGATCGGGCTGTCGCTGTCGGCTGTAGATGTTTTGATCTTGTCCTTCAGCGCATTTTCTGCCGTGGTGAAGGCGGTTTCCGCCTGTGTCTTGGCGTTCTCCGCCGAAGTTGTCTCCTTCTTCGCCGCCTCATACGCCGTATGCGTGGTACCCATCGCCGTCATCTTGTTTTTCTCGGCCTGCACGGCATCCTGGTCTTTCTGGATGGCGTTCATGACGGCGTCTTTCGAATCGGTCATGCCTTTCAGCATGGTCTTGGTTTCTTCCAGTTCCGTCTTCGTGTCGGGGTCGATCTCAATGAAAGTCCCATTCGCCGCGCGATAGCCCAGCCCCTGTTCGATCATCTTGCTTTCTACGAAGGCGATTTCCGCTTCATACGATGCCTTCGCCGCCGGATCACTGATATGGTCTGCGAGTTCTTTCTTGAGCTCGGCAAGGCGCTTCGAGAGCGTCTCGGAAGCGGCCTTTGGCTTGCTCAGGGTGAAGTCAATATCGCCCTGGGTCGTGACGCTGGTCTTCCATGTACCGTCTTTATCCTCCCCGCCGATGGTGATGGACTTATTTCTATGGATGCCCGTCTCGGCCTTGCCGTCCAGCGCTGCCGCAGCCTTGGTCGTCACTTCGGATTTCCCGATGGAGCCGCCTTCCGAACCGAAGACTTCACCCATCTTGTTCACCCAGTCCTTCACTTCGCCCGAGCCGGTGGCTTTCGCCTCCCCGGCGGTCGACTGGAGATAGATGTCCCGATCAGCAAGGAGCGTACCATTCATCGCAAGATCCGCATTCGAAGAAATCTTCGCAAAGGGATCCTTCTTCGAGGAAATCGGGATCGCGGTCGCATTCAGGATGTCGCTCTTCGCCTTGGCCTTCAGCTGACCGATCTCTCCCGCGGAGTCTCTGCCGGAAGCGACGCGGATGTCCCCCTTCGCCGTTTCTGCCTTGCCGCCAAAGGAAGTCTCCGTCTTCCCGTCATAGGTCACATCGTTCGACGTGCCGGCGTAACCCGCCGCACCGAAGACGTCGACCATCGTGGTGCTCGTGAGGTCGGCATCATTTTTGCTGCCGACGCCGATCGAGCCGCCGCGGTACTCGTTGCGGTACGTCCTGTCTTCGGTGTTGACCAGATCTGGGTTCTCATGTTCTTTCTTAATTTCTTCCGTATCGCCCGCGAGAAGAGTGGCACCCTCTGCCACGCGGGTCGTCGTCTCCGCTTTTACGGTGTGCGCATTCTCCACGTGCGCCGCGCCGACCGCAGAGCCGGTCGCAATGACGTCATGGTCTTTCGAGATGACCTGGCTCACGGCGTCGATGGCGATGGCATTCTTATCGAAGAGCGTCTTGCCCGCTACCTTTTCCGCTTCGGTCAGAGCGGATGCATTCGCCTGAATAGAAACCTTTCCAAGGTCGACAGCCGTCTTATGCTGGATGGTCGTTTCATTCACGATGCCCGCGCCCGTCGCAAGAGCCGCGCCGCCGCTGGTCGCCGTCTGCGATTTTTCTGTCTGGTTGTCCGCGAGGATGCGGGTCTCATCCGTGGTCTGGATGCTCGTGTCATTTCCTACTGCGACGCACGTATCGGATGTTTCGCTAAAGCGTGTCTCGCCGCCCGTGCCGCTGTAGTAACCCGCTGCGACGGATTCCATCGCGAGCGCCGATGCACTCTGGTGCGCCGCGGAAATGTCTGCGGTCTTTCCTTTGAGCGCTGCGTTTTCTCCGATGGATACATCTGTCTCGTGGTTAACGTTCACGCGGACGTCAGCGACCGCGCCGGATACGACACCGCCACCGCCAGCGATGGCGTGGGCATCGATGGTTTTCCCGCCTGTTGGCTTCGCCATTTCCGCTTTGATAGTAAGCGCGTCCCCTGCGGTGAGCACTGCGCCGTCTCCGACGGATACGTGCGCGCTGTCATCCGAGGAGGCCATTGCGACCGTGATCCCCACGCCTGCGAGCCCGACAGCCGCCGAGGTCGAGAGCGCAGAAATCTTCGGTGTATTCTTCGCCGTGACGGAGAGATCCGTCCCGGCAGTCAGTTTTTCTTTCTTGCCGACGAAGGACTTCACATCGGTATCCGAGGAGAGACGGACGCCCGTCCCGTCACCGGCAAATACGCCCGCGGCCGCGCCGGTAGCCGTCGCGTCCAGGGTCGTATCTGCCGCTGCAGCGATCGTGATGTCTTTCTGCGCCGTCACGCCGCTTCCTGCGGTATTCTCTTTCGTTTCGTCGCCAATGCCCGCTGTGGACGAACCGGAGGTATTTGCCACGATGACAGAGCCATTCACCGCGCCCAGAGCGACAGAGGCACCAGCCACCTTTGCGTCCAGAAGTCGGTCATTCTCCGAAGTGACAGAGATGCGATCCGCGGTGATGCCGCGGGACGCGCCCACAAGCGCCGACACATCGCTCTTGTCATTCCAGGTCGCGACTGTCCCCTGTCCGGAGACGCCGCCCGAGACAGACGCACCCGTGATGATCTGATCCATCTTGTGCGCTGCCTTCGCTTTGACCGCGAGGTCGCCGCCCGCCTGGATCTTCGCCGCGTCATCGATGAGCGCCTTGGTCTGCGTATCCGTATTCACGACGCTGACCGAAGCCCCGGCACTGGCGAACGCACTACCGGTGATGCTGCTCATGTAGTTCTGCATGTTCAGGGTGTCTGCGGCATCGACAGATACATTGCCATCTGCGGTGATGGTGGTACCCTTGCCGATCTTGGCGAGCGTCCCCTTTTCTTCAGTGGTCGGTTCCTGGCTTGCGTAAGTCGTACCGAGTTTCTTGTTGACATCGGAAAGCGCTCCGGTCTTGCCGTCATACGCTTTCATCGCGTCTCCGGTCTGGGACTGGTTCACCTGTCCATTGACCCAGGTCGTGAGATCTTCGTCCTGTCCTTTTGCGTTCTTTCCGATGAGGATGCCGTCTTTGTCATCAAAGGACGCGCTGCCGATGCGGTAGACGGAAATGCTGCCCGAGAGACCGACCGCACCGATCGAAGCCGCATACGCATGGGAGTTCAGGGTCACTTCATCTTTCGCAGAGGCAGACACATCGCCCTTGGTGTCGATGGTGTTGCTGTCACCGATGTAGGCATTGGTCTGTGTCTTGATGTTTGCCACATCCACTGCCGCACCGCCGGAAGCGCCGCCGCTTGCGGCTGCGCCGCCTACGGCACTGGTCATCTTGAGCGCATGTCCGGCATCGACGGAAATGTCACCGCCATAGCGGCCATTCGCTTTGTCTTTCTGGTTGATGGCTACGCCTGTATCCGTGTACGCTTTCGTGCTGGACGCAAGGTTCATCACATTGACCGCGCCCGCAAGGCCGACATACGCGCCGCCTGCGACCTGCACGGACACATTGTCGATGTCTTCTGTATTTTTCGCAGCCAAAGAAATCTGGCCTTTCGCATCCAGTTTTGCCTGCTGATCCGCATAGGCGGCGGTGTCTTTCTTGATGTTCGATACCGCGACGGCCACACCGGCTCCGCCGCCGGAAATGCCAATCGCCGCGCCGCCATTCCCGCCGTGCATATCGGTGGTATCGGACGCCGTGATCGCGATGCCTTCACCGTCTTCCATCGCCGAGAGCGCCGCGCCTTTTCCAGCATAGGCTTTCGTTTCTGTAGTAAGGACATTCACTCCGACGCTGCCGGAGACACCCACGGTGCCGCCCACACCGCCCGCGATGGTCAGGTAGGTCAGATCCGAGGTATGATCTGCCGCGATCTTAAGTTTCTTGCCGCCGGAAATCGATGCATCGTCATCCGCGTAGGCTTTCGTCATAGCGTTCATAGAAACCGTCGCATTGGAAATCCCTACGCCGACCGTTCCCGCACCACCGACGCTGCCCGCGGCTGCGCCCTGCGTAAATTTCGAATCTGCAAGAATTTCCGCGCCATTCGCTGCGCTGACCTGCGCACCCTTGCCCACATGGGCATCGGTCGTGTGCGTGACGAAGGTCTCGGATGCCGCGCCCGCGAGGCCGACGGTACCGCCTGCGCCGAGGCCCACCGCTTCCGTCACGCTCTCGCTGGTATTTTCCGCCTGCACGGTGAGGGCATCGCCCTTGACGGTCGCGCCGTCACCCACGCTGGCTTCTACCTTCTTATCCACCACTTCGACCGCCGCCGTGAGGCCGACGCCGGTATTGCCGCTGGCGGCACCGCTGCCAGCCGCCGTGGTGAGTTTTGTTTCATCGTTGGCGGTGACAGAGACAGCCCCTGCGTCCGTCACTTCACTCTGCTGCCCGATATATGCTTTCGTATCGGTCGTGATCGAGTGCGCGCCTGCTGCGCCTGCCCCTGCGAAGGAGCCGGCACCGCCTGCAAGGGTCGCCGCGATGGACGTCATGTGTTCCGCCGACTCTGCATTCACATGGACGGCAGAAGCCTTCGTGAGAGAGACGCCGTCTGCGAGACCCGCGTAGGTGTGACCCTTGTAAGTCTGTACGTCGACTGCCGCGCCGAGGCCGCTCCCTGCAGAGAGGGACACGCCGCCCGCGAGGCCGAAGAGCTTCGCAGCGCTCTTCGCCTCTACTGTGACATTCTTCTTGCCTGCGTCATACTTGCCTTTGCCGATGGTCGCATCGGTCTTCTGGTCGATGACATTCACCGTGACAGAGCCGGATCCCGCAAACTGCGAAGTCCCGCCCGCAAAACCGACGGCGACGGTCTTCGCCTTGCTGTCATCTTTGTCCGACGACGCATCACCGTTGTAGGCATTGTCCGCCTTGACGGTGATGCCGTCCGCGGCGATGGTCTTTTTCTTCTTCGCATCGCCCGCAAGGCTGGCTTTGACTTCCGACTGGTTCACCATGACGGCGATGGATGCGCCCGCGGAGTTGCCGCCGACGGCAGCACTACCGACGCCGAGTGTCGCATTGCTTCCATTCTTCGCAAGAACAGAGAGCGCCCCGGTCTTCATGTCGTTCGCATTGGAAATATGGGCATCCGTCTTTGTATGAATCCAGTTTCCGCTCGCCGAGAAGGCCGCCGCGAGTTTGCCCGAGCCGGCCCCTGCCGCAACGATGGACTGGATCTCGCTCGTCTCGTCAGCCGTGACGGAGAGCGCGCCGGTGCTCGTAACTTTTGTATTTTCCAGAGAGGACGTGGTCTCCCCTTCGATAAGGTTCGCCGCGATGGAAGCGCCCACCGCCGCGCCGTTATTGCCCGCTGAAATCGCCACCGCGCCCGTGTAGGAGTCGATGGTGCCGCGGTCTTTGGCCTCGATGGTCGCCGCTTTACCTGCCTGGAGGCTGCCGCCCTTGACGTGCGCATCAGTTTCATTATCCAACCAGTTCAAACTGATCTGGCCCGCGATGGCACTGCCCTTCGCCGCGCCGCTGCCGCTCGCTGCGATGTTTGTGATTTTCGCCGCGTTGTCCGCTTCGACGGTGAGAGAGGCATCCTTCGTTTCACTTCCTGTGAGTTTCAGATCCGCCTCTTCTGCGTAGGCTTCATTCTGGTCGGTGATGGCATTGTACATGAAGCTCCCCGCGATGGCGCTGCTGTTCTGCGAGAGGCCGAGGGCAATCGCGCCAGCGCCCGTCGTGATCTGGCTGTCATTCCCGGAATGGATGGCAAGCGCGTCCGCGTTGATGGTGCTGCCCTGCGTGTAAGCTTTCGCTGTATCCGTGATGCGGTTCACGGCGACATTCGCTGCCGCGGCAAAGCCGCCCTTCGCCGCGCCGACATTCTCGCCCATGGACGCATCCTGGCCCGCGACATTCGTCAGCGCGGAGTCACCGCTGTCGATCTGTTTCTTATCTTTTTCCGATTTCCCTGCATTGAGGAGCGTCCCTGCCAGATCCCCGATGGAGGATGTGCCAGAGCCCGAAGCGCCTTCCTGCGCGTGGAGACCGGAGCTGCCCGCACCATTCGTGGGGCTCGACTCCATCGTGACACCGCCCGCCGCGGACATCGCATAGAGTGCGCCGGTGTTCTTCGCGGTGACGTTGACATCCTTGTCGGAAGAAACCGTCCCCAGAAGCGCCGCTTCGGTCGTGCGGTCGATGTGGTTGTAAGCGATGGTCGCACCGATGCCCGCCTGTTCCGAGACAGCGATCGCGCCGCCGATATTGATGTCTTTCGTATTGTCTTCTGCCTTGACCGCTACGTCACCGGCAGAGGAAATCGCCGCCTTGCCGATGGTCGCTTTCGTGGTGTTCTCGAAACGGTTCACATTCACCGTCCCGTCGATGGCTACGGTCTGCCCTTTGCCGCCCGCAGCCGCGATGGAGAGATTCCAGCCGTCGTTTTCCGCCGTGACACTGACATTCTCCGCTTTCGTCACAGTCACGCCATCTTCCACGTTGGCTTCAGCGGTATTCTTCTGATGCACGGTGAGCGCTGCGCCGCCCAATGCGGCTTTCCCGCCGCCGGAGAAAGGACTTCCTCCGATGTCTTCCCAGAAATCCAGGCTCCCCGGCTGGTCGCCGATCGGCGCTTTGATGTCGCCGCTGAAATTCACGGTATGAATGTCATTCTTCGCGCTGACATCGAGATTGCCATTTTCGATTTCGACTTTCGTACCTTCCTTCACCGTTGCCTTCGCGGTGTGGTTGTATTCCATGATGTTCAGTGCCGCCGCGCCGGAGACTTTCTCACCCGCGCCGCCCGTCTGCGTCCAGGAGTCGGTGAGGTAAGAGAGTTCAAAGCCATTGTTCGGATCGAAAATGGTTTTGAGATCATTGGCCAGATTCTCGCCGAAGTCTTCGAGTCTCGACTGCCAGGGGCGCTTCGTTTCCGCGCTGACCTTCACATCGCCCTTGGACTTGATGTCGCCCGCCAGCTCGGCCTCGGCCTTGTCATTCTGGTCGATATAGTTCACCGCCGCCGCGATGCCGGCGCTCTTGTCCGCCCCCTGGCTGACACCTGCCTTCACCTTCGTCCGCGACAAGGTCTCCGCGTGTACATCGACTGCGCCCGCGCCGCGCACTTTCCCCGCAAGGGACGCCTTCGCACTATTGTCGCTGAAGAGGAAAGCCGTCGCGGCATTGAGGCCGAGGCCGCCGCCCGCGCTTGTCGAAGCGGTCTGCTCAGCCGCACTCGTTTCCGCGTCCGCCGCTTTCTTCTCGGTCGACTTATTGCCCCAGAGCTTCTTGATGCCCGCCATGAGCTGGTTGCCCTTGCCCTTGGTCGTCGCTACGTCCACGATGTCGTGGATGGGATCCGAGCCAGTGCCGTCATCGCTCTCACTTTCGCTTGTGATATGGAGCGTGTCGGGGTCATATTTTCCATTTTCGTCCGACACCGTATTCTCCGCGCTGACGCTGACCTTGCCATCCGCGTAGACCTTCCCTTGGACATCGGCCGTTGCATGCGTCTCGGACTGAATCACGCCGACCGCGAGCCCCAGCGTGCCATCGCCGCTGCTGTTCTCGACCTCGACAGAGAGATTTCGCTCCGCCTTCGCCGATACATCTACATTTCCTTTCGCCTTCAACGTCGCTACGTTCGCTACGTTGACAGATGCATCGGTCTTCGCTTCCGCCCAGCCAAGGTCGATCGCGATCGGAAGATCTTCCGCGTTGCCCTGACGCTGGAGGTCGATGGCGTTGCTACCCTCGGCGGAAAGCGACATATCCTTCCCTGCCGTGAGCGCACTTGTCCCCTGAATGTCTACTTTCGAGGAAACGTCTGCGATGCCGACATTGATTCCGACACCGAGGCTGCCGCCCGTTTCGCTGCCGATCTCCGACTCTGCTTTGGAAGAAATCGCAAGATTCTCCTCTGCGGTGACTTTCGAATCTGTAATCTTCACGCGAGAGTCTGCATCCGTCTTCACGACAGATGCCAGACTCCCCACCTGTTCATCAAAGGTCGCATGGAGCAGGCCGAGGATGCCGCCCTCTTCTGCGCTTGTCTTGTACGCATCTGCCGAGCCCACCTTGCCGCTGACTTTCGTCTCCGCGGAAATCGCTACATTCTGCCCTTTGATGGTGGCATTCGAAATCTCGACAGAAGCATCCGCCTTGCTGCCTATGAGATTTCCGCCATTCCGTTCCGCGCTGGCGATGACCGACGTGTCACCGCCTGCCGCGTCAATGTATGCCTGGTTGATGACGATCGCGCCCTTCGTCTCGAAAGGCTTTTCCAGAGTGGATGCACCCACTGCAGCGAGCGCGATGTCGCCATTTCCGAGAGCCGTCGCCACCGTCGCCGACGGCGAAACTTTCATCAGCTGATTTCTATACTCCTCCGCTGCCTTCTTGTCAGCGTAAGTGTCCGCGTTATTCCAATGCGTTCGGATTTCGCCGCCAGTGACATTCACACTGTCCGCCGTGACATTCACGCTGCCCGCACCGAGAACGACATCGCTCGCGGCGTAGACTTTCCCCTTGAGCGTGATGTCACTGCCGCCGGAGACCGCCTTCGCCTGCGCCGCCGCAGACTGTGCCAGATGCTTCTCCATCCCGCCGTTGTACAGTGCTTCGCCATACGCCGCATTCGTCCCCAGCGTCAGCCGTCCCACATTGAATACACCGGTCTTGCCGACCGCGATGCCTGCATTCGAGAAGAAATACACGTCCCCGCCGATCTTGTTATCCTTGATCGCATTCACGACGCCGTCGATATTGATCCTGTCCTTCACAAGATTGATCTGGTGCGCCGCGTCTCCCATGTGCAGGTTCGCCACATCGTGCTGCGCAATGCCGAATTTGTCAAACTTGTTCAGCGCGTTGCCGTTATTCACCTGCTGATTTTTGATATCATACTGCGTACCGCCATTCGCGATCTGCTGCGTGGTCACAGTGCCCGCCTTAGCGGGATCCGTGACCGTCACGTCCGCATAGATGAAATTGCAAGCTGCGCCCCAGCCCGCAATGGCAAGGAGCAGCGCCGTTCCTGCGCGAGAGAGGACACTCCCGCCGCGGCGCACGCTCTTCTTGCCCTGATGGGTTTTGATCAGCTCGGAGCCGACCACATAGCAGCCGCGCGTGGCATTCCATACGACTTTGTATATTTTATTCATAAGACGGTCCTCCTTTGGGTGAGAAGATCATGGAAATAGGTTGATGGGTTCAGGGTTCGGGGTTCAGGGTTAGCCCGTGGGACGTGCTGCCCCTTTGATTGCGTGCGAAAGAGGTTCAGCGGGTTCTATAGGTTCTACGGGTTCAGCGGGGAAGGTGCGGCGCATAAAAATTTGGAAGCGCCGCGGAGGTTTGAAACTAGCGGTGTTCTCGTATCGTCATTCCGACCGAAGTGGAGGAATCTTTTTCGTTTGCGGCATACCACCGTATGAGCGGAGAAACGCAAATGGGAAGCCTGCTTTCAAAGGCAGGGAGTACGGTGTTTCATGCAAGAGAAACAACGCACAATGTGCGGATTTCCGCTGCAACAAAGATCCCTCGGCTTCGCTCGGAATGACGAAACGGGGAGATGGCTCCCCGACAACTGCTTTCAAACTTCAAGGTTCGGGGTTGTGGTAGCGGCTCCGCCGCGAATATATATGAGGCGATGCCCGCTTTAGACTTTAGACTTTAGACGTCTGATATCTGATGTCTGATGTCTCCCAATCTCCTAGTCACCAGCCACTCCTAATCCCTAGCTACTAATCCCCAGTCCCTCAAAATCACACATTCCTCTGCAGATAGAAGTGCACTCTCGGCGATGCATCTCCGATATTTCCGGAATCCTTGAGCGGGATGCCGAGGACGGCCTTGCCATACCAGCCACCCTTGCTGCATTCGAGGCCGAAGCCCGCACTCGTGAGGTAGTCCTTCGTTGTTTTTACGCTGAAATTGTTATATGCGACACCATGGTCGAGGAAGACGAAGCCTCGCCAGGTCTGATGGTCACTGCTGATGGGGAAGCCGTACTCCATACCGGCGAACCAGCCTTTATCGCCCGACAGGATACTTTCCTTGTATCCGCGGACGCTCCCCATGCCGCCCAGCGTGAACTGCTCCGTCGAGGGCAGCGACTCGAAGGCGGTGTACTGGCCATAGAGACGATAGAGCATGTACTGGTCATTCTTGAGATTCTGCCGCCGCATGAGGTAGGCGCTGTAGTACGAGCCATTGTTATCCTTATGGTTCGCGCGGTCATCACTCTCGTAGCCCGTGACGCTGGTCATGAAGAACCAGAGCCCATTCTCATCGAAGCTCCGCGCCGACAGTCCGGCCTTCACCGTGCGCGTCGCGCTATTCGAAAGCTCCATGCCCGAGTACGTGGTGTCCGACCATTTCCGATGGCCTTCCAGGAAGACATCCACACGGGAAAGCGGCGTGATATTCACGGGGTGCGTGATGGAGATCGCCGCGTCATTCGAATTGGCCTTCATGTCATAGTCCTTGAAGGCGCCGTCGATGATATCCACCAGATTTCTGCTGTAGGAAATCTGCGCCCGCGTCCCGTGATGCCCCCATGGCGTATCGTACATCACCGAGCCGCCCCAGATGCCTTCCGTCCACACCGGGCTCACCGCGAGGCTCGCATCATGCCCGCCGATCCCGCGGTACTCTGTGTACGCGCCGATGCGGTAGCGGCCACTCTCTTTCTGTCCCGCATTGTCCGTGAAAATGAAGGATGTCAGCGGATTCTCCTTCTCCTCGAGCACCAGATGGAGGTCGGACGTTCCTTCCTCTTCACCCGGTACCAGCTCTGCCTGCACCTGGTAGGTATTCGTCGAATTGTACACGCGGAGCTCATCTTCGAGCCGGTCCACGTCCACCAGCTCGCCCGTCCGTCCATGGATACGCGAGAGGAGCGCCTTCTCGGAAATCCGCTGATTTCCTGTGACGACCGTCTTTCCGAATTTTCCTTCAATGAGCCGGATGTAGACCACACCGTCCTGTACCTTCTGCGGCGGCAGCACGGCCTGCGCCGTCACGATATGCTTCTCCTGATACAGCGCATTCAGGCGGGCCACCATGTCCGTCAGCTCCTTCACCGTGGCAGGTCCTGCGCCTTTGAAATGGATGGCCCTCCGGATCTCCTCTGCGGAAAGAAATTTCGACGGCGTCACACGGATCTCCTTCACTTCAAAGACCAGCCCGCCCTCTTCGGCTTTCGCCTCCGAAGAATGCACGGCGTCCAGCGTGCGGTAGCGGCTCTTCTGATAATACGACGTCACCTGCTGGTTCGTCTCGCTCATGCGCGACGCCTGATCCGTCACCTTCTGCACCGCCGGATCCGTCGGATCGAGCTGCGGAAGCGCCGGTGCAGCACTCACGCTGCCTGAAAAAAGAAGGGCTGTCAAAAGACTGAGAGATAGCGATTGTATAGTACGTTTCATGGCAAGATCCTCCATCGAAAAAAGGCAACAGGCACAGAAATCCATCTGCTTTTTCTAAAAAAGGATACACGATCCCTATTCTGTATCTATTATACAGGAGATTCTTCCTTCTGACCCTGTCACAAGTGACAGGGTCAAAAAATTTTGAGAAAAGTTTTTTGGGAGGATGAGGGACTAGGGACTGGGGACTGGGGACTGGGGGCTAAGAGACATGCGGACATCGCCCGATGGATGCTCCGCAGCGTTTCTGCTCTATGCGCCATGCCGCCATGCCTCATGTTCCCTTGCTCTCCGTGATATAATATGATGTAAATATTCTCACCGCACCCTTGGTGCTTCCATGTTTCAAAGAAAGGACCCACTCATGAACACCCCGTTGGGGGCTGACTACAGAAGCCCCACTTTCTGGCAGCGGCTGTTTTTCATCCTGGCCATCACCGTGGTCGGGACATTTCTCTACTCCGTCGGCATCAATGCCTTCTATGTCCCCCATCACTTTCTCGCAGGCGGGCTCACCGGCATCGCGATGATCCTGAACTACCTGACGGGCTTTCCCATCGGTATCGCAAACCTCATCCTGAACATCCCGATCCTTCTTCTTGCCCTGAAGTTCATGGGGAAATTCTATACCCTGATCACCATCATAGGCACCGTGCTCTGCTCCGTCTTCATCGACCTCACCGCACCGCTTGCCGCCATGTCCTCCGTGAAACAGCCGCTCGTCTCTGCCATCGCAGGCGGCGTCATCCTTGGCCTTGGCATGGGGCTCCTCTACCGCTACAACAGTAACACCGGCGGTCTCGATGTCATCGGCGCGATCCTGAAGAAATACTTCAATCTGGAGATCGGCTACGTCGTCTTTGCGCTGAACTTCCTGATCGTCATGGCCAGTGCCTGGATCTTTGCCCTGGAGCTCGCCATCTGCACCCTGATCGCGATGTACATCAATGCGAATCTCTCGAGCCGCCTCGTCATCGGCTTCGCCCAGCGGAAAGCCGCCTTCATCGTTTCTGACAAACCTCTTGAGATCGCAGACGCCATCCTCCGCAACATTCACCACGGTGCGACCCTCCTCTACGGGCAGGGCGCCTTCTCCGGCATGGATAAGCGCATCATCTTTGCCATCGTCGATCTGACACAGATCACGAAACTCCGTCACTACATCGAAGAAATCGACCCGCATGCCTTTCTCTTCATCATGAATACCACAGACGTCATCGGCCGCGGCTTCACAAGCCCGCTCTCCACCGTAAAGACCATGCCGAAGTCCATGCGTTACACCAGCAGCCCCGAGGGCGAAATGGTCCCCACGCGCATGTGGCAGTATGAAATGGACGAAGAAGCCCACCCGAATCAGGGCGAGGCCGAACGTGAAGCTGAGAAGATCGCAAGAAAGCGCATGAGCTATCGGAAATAAAAAAGGGGCTGTGAAGAAATGAGGATTCATTTCTTCACAGCCTCTTTTTGCTTTCATTCGGTTCAGAGTTCAAGGTTCAAGGTTCAAGGTTCAGGTGGCGGCTTCGCCGCCTTTCTTTAGAGGATGGTATCCTCGTATCGCAGCCTTCCCCTCTAGGGGAAGGTGCCCCGCAGGGGCGGATAGGGTGACTATGGCATGAAAGACAGTTGGGATCAGGTTTCCCTGTTACTCCTAGGATAAGAAGGCGCGGAAAATGCAAGAGGGATTCTTGCGAAACATGAGCGATCGGGCTCTCTTAGGGCGTTTTTGTCATAACACCTGTGCTATACTAAAGAAAAGCAGTTTGGCAGTGTGAAAGAGAGCGGATCCATAGAGGGGCTGTCAGATATTTTTTAAAATGGTATAATGAAATTATAAAAGATTATCTAAAACAACAAAAAAGGCTGTATAAAGAAGATCTTCATACAGCCTTTCAGGAGCAGATTGCTTGTCGGTTACTGCTATACCCCACGGCATAGTGCCTTATCTTAGAACATGTTGGATATAGGTAAACTGATACATTCAGCTTGGTTTCAATGTTGGACATAGGTAAGCTGACACCAACCATCTAAGGTTGATTTCATTATAGCAATGAATCTTATAAAACGCAAGTTTTTAACAATACCCCAATAGGAGGAACTATGGAAAAGAGACAGTATCGTTTTGCTTTTGATATCGGCATCGGATCTTGTGGATGGGCCGTGGTTTCTGAAAATGAGACGGGAAATAGGAGAATCGAGGATGCGGGTTCCCGAATTTTTGATTCTGGTGAAATGAAAGAAGGCAAAGATAGGAAAAGCCAAAAGCGCAGAGGCTTTCGCGGCGTAAGGCGAGTGCTGCGCCGTCGATCGCATAGAAAATATCGGTTGAGAAACTATTTGCGATATGTTCATTTTATGACCGATATGGAAATTCGATGTGCTTCGGAAGCGTCGATGAATCAAATCCTTCCAGTAAAAGTCAGGGGAATCGATGAAAAACTGACGAAAGCAGAATTACTTCAAGTGCTCATCCATGCCTGCAATCATCGTGGATATAAAGATTTTTATGAAGTGACGGAGACCGATGAGGCCCAAAGCCAGGAAGAAGAGGATGAAAAGATCAATCAGGCGGCAGCCGATCGGCTGGATCGATCGTTCGAGGAAAGCCATTGCCGCACCATTTCTGAATACATCTGCCGGTACTGCACCATCCCCGGGACAGACCGGATCGATTATCGCAATCGATTCTACAAAAATGAGAATCGCATGATCATCCGAAGAAAACATGTGGAAAACGAGGTCAGCACGATCCTGAAGAAGCAGAGGGAATGGTATCCTGAGCTGACAGACCAAAAGATCAAGGAAATCATGGAGGTGATCTTCTCGCAGAGAGATTTTGAAGATGGGCCGGGGTATGCTTCGGACAAGGCCGAGTATCGTAGATATACGGGATTTTTAGAAAGTATTGGGTATTGCCGCTTTTATCCAGAGGAGCGGAGAGGTTTCAGAAACACTGTGCTGGGCGATGTATATGCTGCCATCAATGCACTGTCGCAGTATCGCTATGTGCATGCAGATACCGGAGAGGCGAAGCTGACCCAAGAAGCGGCAGCGAAGATGGTTTCTTACATTTTGAAACAAGGCAGTCTGACGCGCACGCAGGCGTCCAAACTGTTAAAGCCTTTGGGAATAGCGATGTATGGAAGCAAGGATGTCGACAAAACATTGGTGAAATCATTCCGCTTCCTGAAAGAAATGAAGAAAATAGCAGAAAAATGTCAGGTGTCATGGGAGTCACTTTTGTCAGAGACCGATCTGACCGAGTATGAAGAAGGCAAGACGTCGCTGCTGAACCAGCTCGGGACGGTATGCTCGATGTACCAGACACCGCATAGAAAGGAAGAGGAGCTGAAGAAGCTCTATGCAAAATGGGAACACGTACATCTCCCGCCTGCTTTTTGGAATGCGCTGAAAAGGCACAAGTTTAACGGGACTTCCAGCGTTTCTTATCATCATATGGCAGATGCCATCGAAGCGTTTCTGAAAGGAGATATTTACGGCAATTTCCAGTGGAACAAGCAGAAACAGCTGGACGAAAAGCAAGAATCACAGAGAGAAAGACTACTTTCCGCCAAAGTACTGATGCAAGATGAGGATGTGAAAGATAACCCTGTCGTTCTTCGCTCGATCAATGAGACGAGAAAGGTGCTGAATTGTCTGATCCGGCTCTATGGCTCTCCTGCTGAAATCCATGTGGAAGTGGCTGATGATGTGGCTCGCAGCTATTTGGAACGAAAACGCATTCAGAAGATGCAGCGGGATCATGAAAAAACAAGAGATGCCATCAAAAAGAAGATCGCAGAGATCTTGCATTGCAAAGAATCGGAAGTCAAAGGGAGCCAGATCGAACGATACAAGCTGTACATGGAGCAGGAAGGGAAGTGCTTGTACAGCGGGCGTGAGCTGGATCTCGAAATGGTGCTGGACACGCAGAGCCATGCGTATGAAGTGGATCACATCATTCCCTATTCTTTGATCCTGGACAATACGCTTGCGAATAAAGCCCTTGTCTGCGGAAATGAAAATCAGGCGAAAGGACAGCAGACACCGCTCATGTATCTGAAAGGAGAAAAGAAAGAGGCGTTTATCGAACGTGTCAAAGCAGAAAAGAAAAGAGCAAGTCACCCTATCAGCAACAAAAAATATGATTACCTGATGCTTGCGACATTGTACGGAAAGGAAGCAAAGGAAATCCTTACGGGGTGGAAGTCCAGAAACATCAATGACACCCGATATATCACAAAGTATGTGGTGGGGCTCATCAAGAACCATCTGCAGTTTGCCGGGGAAAAGGCCAGAGTATTTGGTATCCGAGGACACATTACCAGCCGTTTCAGAAAAGAATGGCTGGGGAAGAATACCTGGGGCTCGGATGAGAAGTGCCGTGCCAATTACCTGAACCATGCTGCCGATGCCATCGTGCTGGCGAATCTGTCCAAGATGGACGTGGAAGTCGCAATGGACTATGAAAAACTGCGGCAGATCCGGCGCCATTATGGAGAAACGAGCATCCAGTATGACCATTTTCTGAAAAATGCTGCGCAACGCATTGCAGCCTTTTACCCAATCACAGAAGAAGCGATCAGAAAGCAGCTGGTAGAAAGCAAACGTACACCGTCTTATGTGCCGAATCTGGAAAAAGAAGTTGACTTGCGTCTGGGAAATCCGGAAGGAGAAACACGGAGCGAAGAAGAGTATAGAGCAAAGACGGAGATGTACTATGAAGGCGCTGCGTTTGTGGTGAAACCTCATCTTCCTTATGTATCGATGAAAGTGGAAAGGAAATTCCGGGGGGAAATCGCTAAATCGAATCCAATCCGACTCGTGGAGGGAAACGGGATCTTCTATCAAGTGAGTCGTAAGCCGGTAGAAGAATTGGAATCGAAGGATTTATCGGAGTTGTATACATCAGACGGGTATCTGATTGAAGCACTGGAAAAAGCATTTACCGAAGGAGAAAAGTATTTAAATAATGAAGATGACAAAGAAAACAAGAAGGACTCCCAAAAAAAGCCGATAAAAAAATACATGGAAAAAGAACATATAGATGTATTCCGGACAACGAATGGACAGCCGGTGCGGAAAGTATCGCTCAAAGGGACGCCGGTATCCAATTACTACAAAAAAAGTATCAATGAGACGAATTACAGCATACTCGGAGTGCCGAAGTATTATTGTGTCGAAGTGTATACAAACAGCAAAGGACAGACCCAAATATGGGGGCTGCGATTTGTCGATATGATCTCTTATGAGGGGAAGCTCTATCTGAAGGATGGTGTACGTCCGGCGGACTATGCAAGGCATGTGATGTACCTGTTCCCAGGTGAATATATCGAAGTAGAAAAGAAGGGGAAGATAGTTTATGAAGGGACTTATCAAAATGTATTCAACATCAATCAAGGAAAATTGCGTATAAAGGTCAAGAATACCAATGCCTTAAAAACGATCAGTATAGGGAATAAAGCCGGAGTCTTCAAATATGCCATCAGCTTAAATGGGCGCAAGTCCGGAGTGGTCAAGGAAGGGGAGGCGGGATACCCATGTTTCGCACACTGCTTATCGAAGAAGGAGAACGACTGAGCGTCGCACATCAGGTACTGCAGATCGAGAAACAGGGGCGAAGGATCCCCGTCCCCATCGATGACATCTACTGCATAGTTTTAGATAATCTGAAGGCTGTGGTCACAACGGCAGCCATCAATGCTTTATGTACGGCAGGCGCTCATATCGTGATCTGCAACGAAAAGCATTTGCCGTCCGCCGTGATCTATCCGGAGCTGATCCATTATGCGCCGTATCGCGTGGTGACAAAACAGATGGGGATGACGCAAGGATGGAAGGATGCTCTCTGGGATACCATCGTGAAAGGAAAACTGATCAATCAGGCAGAAGCGCTCCGCCTTTGTACAGGGGACATGGATGCGTATCATCGCCTGATGGAATTGGCTGACGAAGTGGAAGAGGGGGATGCGGGGAATCGAGAGGGCATCGGCGCCAAGCTCTATTTCCGGCACTTCTTCGGGGATGGCTTTGTGCGAATGGAAGACGATGGCATCAATCATGCGATGAACTACGGGTATACCATCCTGCGGACGGCCATGATCAAGACGCTGTACACCTTCGGGTACTATCCACTCATCGGGATCCACCATATTGGCTATGGCAATGCCTTCAATCTGGGCGATGACCTGATGGAGCCTTTCCGCCCTGTGGTGGATATGTGGGTCGACCTGCATCATGAAGAGCTTTTAGACGATCTCACCGGCCAGCAGCGGAGAAGTCTGGTGAATCTGCTGAATCAGGAGATGGACTATGACGGGTGCCGGATGAAGATCAGAAATGTGATGGCTCGCTATGTGAAGCAGTATACCTCGGCGATCGAAAAGGAATCGGTGGAGCTGTTTCAGATACCGACCATTACCGCGACACTTTTTGAGGCGATGAAAGCAGAATGTCACGAATCATGAGAGTCATCATCTTTTTTGACCTGCCTACGGGCACACCTGTCGAACGGAAGGCATATATGCAGTTTCGGAAATATCTGCTCAATGCCGGTTATGATATGCTCCAGTATTCCGTCTATGTCCGTATCGCCGGTAGCCGAGATGATGCCCAGCATATGTTGGGCATCGTGAAACGGCATCTGCCCGGCAAGGGACAGGTACGCGCTCTCATGGTGACGGAAAAGCAGTATGCTGCCATGCAGATCCTTCTCGGAAAGCCGACCATCGCAGAGAAAGAGACCGGCTGTCAGGAAATGCTGGTCTTATAGAGAAAAATGAGGTAGAATGAGTTTAAGGTTTTAGCTCAATGTTGGATATAGGTAAACTGATACAGCTTCCTTCGAGCGGTCTAATAAGTTTTTGTTTTAGCTCAATGTTGGATATAGGTAAACTGATACATGCGTTTCTTGCACCATTAGCAACCGTACGTTTTAGCTCAATGTTGGATATAGGTAAACTGATACAGAGCGGCTTTTTTTAGTATTTTATTCCCCGTTTTAGCTCAATGTTGGATATAGGTAAACTGATACTTTCGGAAGAGTTAGTGGTTTGCACTGGAGTTTTAGCTCAATGTTGGATATAGGTAAACTGATACCGAGAATGATATGGGATTCAAGATTCAGCAGTTTTAGCTCAATGTTGGATATAGGTAAACTGATACTGCGAGCCATGTGTTTATTCGCTTCGTAGAGTTTTAGCTCAATGTTGGATATAGGTAAACTGATACAAAAATGACTTTTGAAAAGAATACTTTCTCGTTTTAGCTCAATGTTGGATATAGGTAAACTGATACTATCCTGACAATTTAGGAAATGGCGGCACTGTTTTAGCTCAATGTTGGATATAGGTAAACTGATACCATAAATCATGAGCTTATCCCACACTCGCAGTTTTAGCTCAATGTTGGATATAGGTAAACTGATACTAATACTTGTTCGGATCATATGCGCGATCAGTTTTAGCTCAATGTTGGATATAGGTAAACTGATACAAAACGCCAGTGGTGAAATGTGTAAGGCGTGTTTTAGCTCAATGTTGGATATAGGTAAACTGATACCATCAAAGGAAACAAACTCAGCCAGGATATGTTTTAGCTCAATGTTGGATATAGGTAAACTGATACCGGAAAGAAGATGAAGCTGACGGGCAATATGTTTTAGCTCAATGTTGGATATAGGTCAACGGATACCCCAAAAGGGAGAACAACAATGAGAATGGAGAGTGTATCGGTAAAGGGAAAAGAATCGCAGCTGGTAAGGGAACTGCGGCAGGAGGAGCTAAGAAGCCTGTGATCCCCGAAAACGTATGCATTTCAAAAAAGCCCCTTTGGCAGGGGCTTTTTTTGATGGCTTGTTTTCCTCTTTGGTGTGATCCCTTTGGTCGGGGCTTTATGGGCGGTGAGGTTTACCGGCGGTGGGTACTCACAGGGCGAGGCGGTAGATCTCTTCGAGGTCTTTGGCGGAGAGGCTGACGAAGCCGTGGAGGAGGCCGTCTTTGGCGCCCTTCCATGCGATGGTTTTCTGAGCCATTTCGGCAAAGCGGGTGTCGTCGATGCCGATCTCTGTGAGGGTGGTCGGGAGGCGGAGCTGTTTTTTGAAGTATTTCCGCAGGCGTTTGATGCCTTTCTGTGCGATCTTGATGGTGTCCTTGCCTTTGGGGGAGACGCCCATGACGTTTGCGGCGAAGCGGGCGATGCGGGGGGCGGTGGTTTCGTCCAGGACGTAGGTGAGGAAGGCGGGGGTGAGGATGGCAAGGCCGAGGCCGTGGGTGATGTCGTAGTGGGCGGAGAGTTCGTGCTCGATGCCGTGGCAGGTCCAGGAGACGGCGTGGCCGCTGTCGATGAAGTCGTTGATGGCCCAGGAGGCGGTCCAGAGGAGATTTGCACGGGCGTCTTCATTGGCAGGGTCTGCCATGGCGATGGGGGCGTCTTTCATGACGGAGCGCATCATGGCTTCCATGTAGGCTTCTGTGGCGGGGAAGGTTTCTTCTTTCTGGAAGTAGACTTCCATGATGTGGGAGAGGATGTCGGCGGAGCCGCAGGCGGTCTGGTAGGCGGGGACGGTGTAGGTGTTTTCGGGGCAGAGGAAGGAGACGGAGGGGCGGAAGGCCTGGGCGGTCCAGCCGTATTTTTCTTCGGTCTCGGGGTTGGTGATGACGGCGCTGGCATTCATTTCGGAGCCGGTCGCGGCGATGGTGGGGATGGTGATGAGGGGGAGGGCGGTATCGATCTGGGCGCGGCACTGGATGAGGTCCCATGGGTCGGCGTCGTAGGGGGCGCTGCCTGCGATGACTTTGGCGGTGTCGAGGACGGAGCCTCCGCCGAGGGCGAGGATGAGGTCCAGGTGTTTTTCGCATGCGAGGCGGACGCCTTCGCGGACGAGGTCGATCTCGGGATTCGGCTTGACGCCGGAGAGGCCGTAGCAGTCGACATTGGCTTTGCTGATTTCGGCGAGGACTTTGTCGAAGAGGCCGCTCTTTCTGGCGGAGCTGCCGCCGGTGACGAGGAGCACGCGGCTGCCGAGGCGGCTGATTTCTTCGGAGAGGTGGGTGAGCATGCCGTTTCCGAAGTAGACTTTGGTGGGGTTATGGTAGATGAAATCGTGGATCATGGAGGGCTCCTTTCGGGAAATGGATGGTTTTTCTCTATTGTAGCATAGATGAGGGGGGTAGCCCATGGGCGGGGCAGCCCTTGATAACAAATGAAAGCTTTGTTCGCATGAGAAATGAGAAATGGTGGTGCGGCGCAAAAATAATGAAGCGCCGCAGAATTTTGATAGCGCTTCGCGCCGTCGTCATCGAAAGCGTTGCCGAGGGTCTTTCTTTGCACTGCGGTCAGTATCCCATAAGAACTGGCAGGGAAACGATGCCTTGGTGTTACGTATTTCTGCTTTCACACATGCATCGTTTATCGGTCTGCAAGAAAGATTTCTCGCTTCGCTCGAAATGACGATATGGGAGTCTGATGTCTCCCAGTCTCCTAGTCTCCTAGTCTCCCAGTCTAATCCCTAGCTACTAATCCCTAGTCACCAGTCCCCAGTCACTAGTTCCCCTGAATCCCGCCTATCAAAAAGACGCCCCCGCAAAAGCGGAGGCGTCTTTTTAGCTGTCGCGGAGGGCGCGTTTCAGGATCTTGCCGGTGGCATTTTTCGGAAGGGCGTCCATGGGGATGAAGCGTTTCGGGATCTTGTAGCTGGCGATGTTTTTCATCATGTATTTGCGGATTTTGTTTTCGTCGAAGGTGTAGCCTTCTTTCATGACGACGTAGGCCCAGACGACTTGGCCGCGGAGGGCATCGGGCTGGCCGACGACGGCGCATTCGCCGACGCCTTCGACTTCGTAGATGCAGTCTTCGACTTCGCCGGGGTAGATGTTTTCGCCGTTCACGATGATGAGGTCTTTCAGGCGGTCGACGATGTAGATGTAGCGGTCTTCGTCCATGTAGGCGAGGTCGCCGGTGTGGAGCCAGCCGTCTTCGGTGAGGACTTTCTTGGTTTCTTCGGGCTTGTTCCAGTAGCCTTTCATGACGTTGTCGCCGCGGACGAGGAGCTCGCCGACGGTGCCGGGGACGTAGGGGCCGTTCATTTCGACGGAGATCATGGCTTCGACGCCGGGGATGGTGGGGCCGCTGGTCAGGTACTTGGGCTTGGCGGTCGGGAGGACGCAGACGACGGGGGAGGCTTCGGTGAGGCCGTAGCCTTCCTGCACGGGGTGTTTGTAGCGCATGAAGAAGGCCTGCGCGACGGGCTGCGGGATGGAGGCGCCGCCGGAGATGAAGGTGTGGACGGTCTTCATAAGGGAGGGGTCGCCTTTGCGTGCGAGGAGGTTGTACATCGGGGGGACCATGATGGCGATGGTGACGTCGTATTTCACGATGGTATTGATGATTTCCGAGGGCGTGCGCGAGCGCAGGATGACGATGGTCGAGTGGGCGTAGAGGCTGCCGTGGACGATGGTGGTCATGCCGTAGCAGTGGAACATCGGCAGGACGCAGAGGACTTTGTCTTCCGGTTTGAAGATGATGCGTGCGGTGAATTGTTCTACGTTTCTGACGAGGTTTTTGTGTGTCAGCATGGCGCCCTTGGGGCTGCCGGTGGTGCCGGAGGTGTAGATCAGGGCGCATACGTCGTCTTCGGTGAGGGCTTTCGGGAAATCAGGGGCTTCGGGGAGCGGTTCGTGCGATTTCTCATCCAGTTCTTTGATGGAAATCGAAGGGACGGAGACGTCCATGGGGGTGTCTGTGATGAGGAGGCTGCTTCCGGAGTCTTTCAGGATGTAGTCGACTTCGCGGTCTACGAGGGAGTTGTTCACGGGGACGATGATCGCGCCGAGGCTTACGACGGCCATGAAGGCGTAGACAAATTCGGCGCGGTTCGCGGAGTAGAGGCTGACGCGCTCGCCTTCGCGGACGCCCAGTGCGTAAATAGCATTCCGGTAGCGGTGGATGGCGTCTTCGAGTGCGCCATAGGTGACGTCGACTTCGCCGGTGAAGGCCAGATGGGATGGATCGGCGCCTTTCATGATTTCATGTAGGAACATAGGGGGGACCTTTCTGTGTGTGAAATGTGACTGGTGGCTAGTGGCTGGTGACTAGTCACGGGGAATGGTGGCTATGGTTAGCCCTTGGGCCGTGCAGCTCTTTGATGGCGAATGAAAGCTCTGTCCGAAGGAGAAATGGTGGTACGGCGCATAAATCGAGGGCGCATGCCCCATTTGTTCTGGCAAACACAGCCTGACAAGCGACGTTTTCCGTGGGTGCAAGGCGTGATGCGCATAGGCGTTTTTCAAAACGTCAAACCGGAGGGAGCCTTCTTCGGCAACATTTTTATTATGAATTTATCTTATCTATTGTAACAGATAACGCATGATGGGTTCAAGGTGGGATGCGGCACGCCCGTGGGGCGTGCTTCTTGATGGCGGATGAAGGCTCGGCTCGGCTCGAATGAGGAATTAGAAATGAGAAATGCGAAATGGTGGTGCGGCGCATAAAAATATAGAAGCGCCGCGGAGGTTTGAAATTAGCGGTTTTCTCGTATCGCCCCCTAATCCCTAGCTACTAGTCATCAGTCACTAGCCACCAGCTACCCATTTCCTGAAACGCTCCCCGTCTTCTTGCATCTGTATATAAAAATTCTATTCTATTATACAGAGAAATTCCTCACTTTTCCACATAAATCTATATTTGCGTGCAAAACAGGAGCAGATCAAATCATTTTATGCGATCCTTATCTCCTTGAGATCATCGATTGTCCTTTGGCACTTTTCTCGAACGCTTTCCAGTCCTGCGCTGTCAGTTCTTCGTAGTTCACCACCGGCTTTCGCACAGTATAGGCATCTCTGGAAAAGACTTCGTTCGCCCTAGACTTCCGTGGGTCTATCATGTCCTTATCCCCGATCAGCATGATCTCCCCAAAGTCTCCGAATGGGATATCTCTCTTCGTGATGGCGAGGGAAGGCATCGGGAGGCCGCCCAGCTTAATGGCTTCTCTCAATTTGCCAGCAGAAACATTGTGATAGACGACGAGGTCTTTGTCTGCAGCCGTCTGGTAATAGGTGGGATTTTCGCTTTTCAGCTTGACAAGGTCTTCTTCATTTGCTACATTAGGAGCAGATAAAAGGTTATCGACTTTTTCTTTAGGTATGAGCCAATCGGGCTGCTCTGGAGAATCTCGTTGATAGCCTTTTTTCTATTGACATAAAGCAAATTTCCTTCATTTAATTGACCGATAAACCACTCATAGGATGGGATCTTCGACTTCTTTTTCGTCTTGCCATATGCGCTTGCAATCCGGTTGATTTCGTAATTTCTTCTCGTAGTCACTTTTAGTTCAAACGGGACGACAATGGTTGCCCCGTTGTTATCTTTGAGGTCTACCACCACTACGCGGCGCTTCTCTCCGTTCGGTCCTGCATATGACTTAAAGATCATGATTGGATTTGTAAGCGCCCGCGGCAGCTGCTTCATGATCTCCGGTGTTATGTCTCCTGCATGCTTTCCGTTCAGGATTTTCTCAAGATCTGTCTTGGCGATTTCCACAGGAAGGACTTCAGCTCCGGTTAGTTTCAGCACGAGAGGCGTTGTCATTACGCGAACCATGGACGGCTCTTCTTTACCTGCCATGAAACGGTCTACGCTATCTACGAAGGATTTCTCATCTGCGTCCAGCTGCTTCTCGACCGTGCTCTTCTTTGTCGACTTTTCCGATAGAACGTTATGGGCATATTCTCCAGCCATTTGGTGATAGGTGCTGCTCTCTTCGAAGTCGTTTACGACGCTCGCTAGGACTTCTCCGTTTCCCCCGATTTTATCGGTAGTTTCTTTGACTTTTGCCAGCCATTCCTGTATACTATGGGTAAAGAGAGACTTACCTAAATTCTGCCCGGTTTTGGTATCCGGATACAGGTATTTAGGTAGGTCTTTTTTTATTTGTTCATTACTTGTAATGTCACCATCATAGAAGTATAAATTGCCGTCAAGATTTTTTACCCGTCCCGGTTCTCTGTACCCCTTTAATAATTCTTTACCTGGGTCCAGACTTTTGAAAATGGTCTTAATCTCTTTTCGTATGGAATCGGCATCTGCGGCTATATTTAATCCGTTATCTCGTGCTGCCTTCTCTAATTTTTCTTTAAGTCCTCCTTCTGTCATAACAATTGGATTTCCATAGTATAGCTTTGTGACCTTTTCGACGGTTTCCCAATCTCCAAACCATTCCCTGAAGGTATCGCTATGGGCGATCAGCCACTGGCGCTCGGTCAGCTTTGTCGGTGTACCGTCCGGGGCTTTCATCCATTCATCAGTATTCCAGTATTTCTCTTTCACAAGCTGCAGTTCGTTCTCGATGGCGGACTGGTTCAGCTGATGCGCGGTCTCCGGACTGACTTCACCAGCGGCAATCATGGCCAGTTTCAAAGGCACGCCGTAGTTCTTATGGAAGTTCTCTGCGAGCTTAGCCAAGACTAAGGCAGAGTCTCTCGCGGCTTTGATTTCTTCAAGAAGCGGCTTGTAGGCCTCTTCGTAGGTCTCTGGATCTAAGAGTGTCTGCGCGATGAGATCTTCTTTGTTTTAAGGATTTCAGCGTCTCACTCACTCTCTCAATGGACTCGCCTCTCTTTTTCGCTTCTTCAATCTCTGCAATGGCAACTTTCGATGCGTCATCACCTTTTAGAAAGACATATCATATGCAGCAAAGCCGCGTCCTCTTAGACTTCCCCATCCCCAAAACAAAAACGGTTCTCCTTTCGAAGAACCGTTTGCACGATTTCTGCTATCTCACGCTCTTCACTTTCATGCGGCGCTCGAGGACGCGCAGGCACATGGAGACGAAGAAGGTCATGATGAAGTAGTAGATCGCTACGATGACGAGCGGGGGGAATGGCTGGAAGCTGATGCCCTGGATGGTGGTCGCGGTGTACATCAGATCGGCCATACCGATGACAGAGACCTGAGAGGACTCTTTGATGAGGGTGACGAATTCATTCCCGATGACGGGCAGGATGTTGCGGATCGCCTGCGGGATGATGATGCGCACCATCGACTCCCACTTCGAGAAGCCGAGGGACATCGCGCCTTCGAGCTGCCCCTTCGGGATGGACTGGATGCCGGAGCGGACGATTTCACACTCATACGCGCCGGAATTCAGGATCAGTGCAAGGACACCGGCAGAAAGTCTCTCAAAGTCCACGCCCATGATCTGGAAGCTGGGGAAATGGATACCGAGGAACGGCAGCCCGAAGAATACGAGGGAAATCTGTACCAGAACCGGCGTACCGCGGATGACTTCTACATAGGCGGTCGAGATCCACTGGAGGACCTTGATGCCGGAAATCTTCATGAATGCGAGAATGATCCCGAGCAGAAGACCAAAGAAGCAGGACAGAAGAGAAATAATGATGGTGATTTTCACACCTGACATGAAAATGTCATTATATTTGACAGCTGTATCTAATACCATATCCATAATCGCATCATCTCCTTAAATATCAGCATGGATCAGACGCTTCAGGAATGTCTGCGTCCGTTCTTCCTGTGGATGGGTGAAGATATCTTCAGGATTTCCTTCTTCCACGATATAGCCCTTATCCATGAAAATGACGTGATTGGAAACGCTTCTGGCGAACTGCATCTCGTGCGTGACGACGGCCATGGTCATGCCGCCCAAGGCGACTTCTTTCATGACGGTAAGTACATCACCGACGAGCTCGGGATCGAGCGCAGACGTCGGTTCATCGAAGAGCAGCATCTTCGGCTTCATCGCAAGCGCTCTGGCGATAGCGACACGCTGCTGCTGCCCGCCGGAAAGCTCGCCCGGATAATAATCCGCACGCTCGGCAAGACCGACGCGGGAGAGAAGCTCCATCGCTTCCTCTTTCGCCTGCTCTTTCGGCAGCTTCTTGATGTGGATCGGCGCGTACATGACATTCTCTACCGCAGAGAACATCGGGAACAGGTTGAACGACTGGAAAACCATGCCGACATCGCGGCGCAGCATCTTCACATCGGTCTTTTCATTGACCTTCTTTCCATCGAACCACAGCTCGCCCCCAGTCGGCGTTTCGAGAAGATTCAGGCAGCGCAGGAAGGTACTCTTCCCGCTCCCGGACGGACCGATAATGGTACACACTTCTCCGTTCTCGATCTTCATATTGATATCTCTCAGTACTTCGACCTTACCGAATGATTTCTGCAAATGTTTGACTTCATAAATGACTTTTTTATCTGACATAGTCCTCACACCCTTCTTAATTATTCAAGATAGTAGCATAAATATACAGGTATGTCAATAAAATTTCGTATACGAAAGGAAATGGAATTCAAGGTTTAAGGTTCAGGGTTAGCCCGTGGGGCGTGCTGCTCCTTGATTACGTGCGAAAGAGGTTCAGCGGGTTCAACAGGTTCGGAGGGTTCAACGGGGGTGGTGCGGCGCATAAAAATATAGAAGCGCCGCGGAGGTTTGAATATATGGTATTCACAAAAGATGGGAACCCTGTGAACCTTTTGAACCTGTTTAACCTATGAGACTTCGTAAACGGGGAATAAGAATAGTCTGCTTTCAAACTTAGCCCCTCGGGGCGTGCTGCCCCTTGATTGTGGATGAAAGCCTTACTCTCTAGTTAGGCGTGAGGAGTTAGGAATGAGGAGTGGTGGTGCGGCGCATAAAAATATGGAAGCGCCGCGGAGGTTTGAAACCAGCGGTTTTCTCGTATCGCAAACCTAATCCCTAGCCACTAATCCCTAGCTACCTGTCACAAGTCACCAGTGGCTAGGGATTAGGGATCTCGAGCAGCTGGAGACAAGGAGACAGGGAGACTAGGAGACTAGGAGACGTCTGACATCTAAAGTCTACAAGTCTAACGTCTCCATCGGGCATCGCCCTAATTAAACTCCGCGGCGCTTCATTATTTTTTGCGCCGCACCTCCATTTCTCATTTCTCATTTCTCATTTCTCATTTTTACTCCCCCTCTCGAACCCATTCCTTTTTTAGTCCTATCTAAACCTATCGTCTCCCCCTGCCCTACTTGAAATATTAAAGTGTTTCTCATGCTCCATTTACGGTGCATTTGGAGAATGCTAAAATAGCACCATAGAATGATACCACTCAGGAAGGAAAACTTCCATTCCAGATAAGGAGACATACCATGGAAAAGCACGATGAAAAGCATGTACATCACTGTGGGTGCGGCCACTGCCATCAGGCGCAGGAAGCTGCCCATCAGACCGAAGAGCATGCCCACCACGAGGAAGACGAAGAAACCCAAGGCTGCGGCTGCGGGCATGACCATGATCACGAAGGCCACTCCCACGAACACGGCTGCGGCTGCGGGCATGACCACGACCACGAAAGCCACTCCCACGAACACGGCTGCGGCTGTGGGCATGACCATGATCACGAAGGTCACTCCCACGAACATGGCTGCGGCTGCGGACATGACCACGAACACGAAGGCCACTCCCATGAACATGGCTGCGGCTGCGGGCATGACCATGACCACGAAGGTCACTCCCATGATCATGGCTGCGGCTGCGGGCATGACCATGACCACGAAGGCCAATCCCACGAACATGGCGGATGCGGCTGTGGCTGCTGTGAAGAAATCCCGGAAGAGCATCATGACCACTCGAATGATCCGGAAATGGCAAAGTACAAGGACAATGAGATCGACGTCATGGAAAGCGATGCCGACATCGCAATCGATGAAAGGCGCGCTTTCGGCCATTTCCATGACAAAGGCGTCCACCATCATGACGGGCACAAGAATGACTGCCACTGCCATGACTGCATCGACGAAGAAGACTGCGACTACTGCGGCAAAGACCTCGCCTCCTGCCAGTGCGATTTCTTAGGGAAAGAATACAAGCGCGGCCTCTATCACATGGAGCACCTCGACTGCATGGAATGCGCCGCGAAAATGGAAGGCAAGATCCGCGAAATGCCGTCTGTCTTCTTTGCCTCGATTTCTTTTACGAAGAAAGAGCTCCGCGTCATTTCCAAAGAAAATCCGGACAGCCTCATCCCGCAGCTGCTGACCGTCTGCCGCACCGTCGATGAAAATATCGGCATCGTGCCGCCGTCTGACAAAGGCGATTTCAAGACGGAGATCTATGAAATCCCCACCCTTGACTGTGCAGCCTGCGCTGTCAAGCTTGAAAAACTCGTGAACCGCCAGCCCGGCGTCCTCTCTGCCTCGATTTCCTTCGCCACCAAGACGATGAAACTCACCGCCAAAGACCCGGACAGCCTCATCCCCGAGCTGACCAGAAAATGCAATGAGGTCGAAAGTCCGACCGAGATTCGAAAGAAACAGCGCCCGACCAAAGCGCAGAAAAAGTCAGCAGCCAAAAAAGAAGCATCCTTCCTTGACCGCCTGAAAAGCGAAAAAAGCCAGCTCACCATCGGCGGCCTCCTCTTCGTCATCGGCATGCTGATGCACTACCAGCCGGCCGGCCTCTTCGCCGGACTTTCCTCCATCGGAGACTATTTCTTCTTCGTCTCCTACCTCATCTTAGGCGGCCCCATCGTCTACACCGCGCTCAAAAACATCACCCACGGGGAATTCTTCGACGAGACCTTCCTCATGACCGTTGCGACCGTCGGCGCCTTCGCGATCCACGAATACCCGGAAGCTGTCGGCGTCATGCTCTTCTACCGCATCGGTGAATATTTCCAGGACCTCGCTGCCGACCGCAGCCGCGACCAGATCATGGACGCCGTCGACCTGCGTCCGGAAGTCGTCCAGCGCGTGACCGCAAGCGGCACCGAGACCATCCCGGCCGAAGAAGCTGAAGTCGGCGACATCCTTCTCATCCGCCCCGGCGACCGCATCCCGCTTGACGGCATCATTTCCGAAGGCGAGACCCAGATCGACACCTCCGCCGTCACCGGCGAACCGAAGCCCGTCCTCGCCTCCGTCGGCGACCGCGTAGACTCCGGCTGCGTCAATATGACCGGCACCATCCGCATCCAGGTCGAAAAAGTCCTCGCTGAATCCATGGTCACCCGCATCCTCGACTCCGTCGAAAATGCCGTCGCCAGCAAGCCAAAGATCGATCGATTCATCACCCGCTTCTCCCGCGTGTATACCCCGATCGTCGTCTTCGTCGCGATCGCCGTCGCAGTCCTCCCGCCGCTCCTCTTTTCCGCTGACTGGGATAAATGCATCTATACCGCTCTCACCTTCCTCGTCATCAGCTGCCCCTGCGCGCTCGTCATCTCCGTCCCGCTCTCCTTCTTTGCCGGCATCGGCGCCGCATCGAAAGAAGGCATCCTCTTCAAGGGCGGCACCGTCATGGAAGCCCTCTCGAATACCAAAGCCGCTGTCCTCGATAAGACCGGCACCCTGACCGAAGGGAAATTCAAAGTCAGAAGCATCGCAAAGACCGCTGACAAGAGCGAAGACGAGATCCTCGCCCTCGCCGCTGCCGGAGAGATCTACTCCACCCACCCCATCGCCCAGTCCATCGTGACCTCTGCGAATGAAAAAGGCCTCTCTCTTCCGAAGCTCACCTCCATGCAGGAAATCGCCGGACACGGCGTCAAAGCCAACCTGAACGGCGAAGACATCTATATCGGAAATGAAAAGCTCCTCGCCCTCGCTGGCATCTCTGTCCCATCCCTTCCGGAACACAAAGAAGTCGGCACCGACGTCTACGTCGCCAAAGGCAAGACCCTCCTCGGCCGCATCACCATTTCCGATGCCATCAAGTCCGACACCATCGAAGGCATCCAAGGCCTGAAAGCCCTCTCCATCACCCCCGTCATGCTGACTGGGGACAATGAAAAGAGCGCGAAAGCCATCGGCAGCCTCGTCGGCATCGAAAACATCCACGCCGGCCTTCTCCCGGAAGACAAACTCTCTGAAATGCAGAAAGTCAGAAAAGAGATCGGCTCCGTCCTCTTCGTAGGCGACGGCATCAATGATGCCCCCGTCCTTGCCGGTGCTAACGTAGGCGCTGCTATGGGGAGCGGGGCAGACGCTGCCATCGAAGCCGCCGACGTCGTCTTCCTGAATTCGAATGTCGACGCCATCTCCAAAGCCGTCCGCGTGGCTAGAAAAGTCATCAAGACCGCTTGGGAAAATGTCGCCTTCGCCCTCATCGTAAAGATCGCCGTCATGATCATGGGCCTCTTAGGCTATGCCAATATGTGGGTCGCCGTCTTCGCAGATACCGGCGTCACCATCCTCTGTATCCTCTATGCCGTTCGCCTGCTCAGAGTGAAATTCTGATTCATGGGTACATAGATGAAAACCCCCGATTTGTCTTTTGGCAAATCGGGGGTTTTGCTTGCGTCATGTAAGGAAAATGATGACGAAGCCATGGATAAAAACACCGGTAAGAACAATGCAGCGATAAATCCTTTGATTCATTCTCAAACGGTCTGCCAGCACATGCTCCCACATCGACCTTCCCCTCCGCTCAGGATCAAGATACGAGAAAACCACTCCCAAATACGGACATGCTGAGTCAAAGAATTCATCGAACCATTCCGTTTCCCAGATGATTTAAGGAAGCGCTGATTCAATCGCAGAGTCAGATTCTACAAAAATTTTTTATACATGACTTCGTCATAGCCTTCCTTAAATAGCTCACTATTCACGTCAGGTTATTCCTCATCATGTATAAAAATTCAAGAGTAAAATCTGACAACGATTGAATCAGTGCTTCCCTATGGATTAGGCCCCTCAAGTGACTAGTGATTGTTGAGTTGTGGCTAGGTGGATTACATACCACCTTCGGGCACCGCCCCTGTTGACCTCACTGACCCCATAGAATCCATAGAAACCCGCTCCCCCTCTTTCATCCCCAAAGGTCACCCCTATTTCCATAGCTAAAAAGAGCCGGATCTCTCCAGCTCTTTTTTATATATGAAAGTCGTATTCCTTCGGGAAATCAAACATCCCCGGATACATGCACTCCGCCATATAGCCGATCGCATCGATGGTGCGCGTCTGCGAGCCATACACATATTTCAGCGGTATGCCATAGAGACGGTTATTTTTTACGAAATTCAGATGCCGGAAAGCCGGCCTGTTTCGGAGCCATGCCAGCTCCTTCTCCTCATCGCGATACACGACGAGAAAGACGACATCCGGGTCTAGCTTCATCATCATCTCATCACTGACCGCTGCCGTGGTATCCGGGACGACACCGCCGATAGAGGCAGCCATATCCCCTGCGATCTTTTTCCGTCCGTAGGAAGCGAGGATGCTCATGCGGTCCAAGATCATGACTTTCGGTTTCTTATGATATGCCACAGTTTTCGCTATATCGTGAATGCGGTTTTCCGTCGCGCTCACGATTTTCTCTGCTTCTTCCTCTTTGTGAAAAATGATCCCCAGATCACGAATGAATTTCATTTCCTTCTCTACGGTTTCCACCTGATTCAGCTTGCCCGGTGAGGTGGTATTCAGCGGCACCATGGTGAGGATACCCTTGCTGTTCCAGTAGTCCGTACTGCCGAGACGGGTCTTCGAGAAGAATTGCTGCTCCGCGATGATCATATCCGGATGCATCTCGAGGAAATGCTCCGCCTGGATCGTACTGCGATCGATGCGGGGCAGCCGCTGAAAGGCCTTTTCATTCGATGCCTTGATGCCATACCGCTGACTGTTCTGTCCATCATCTGCCGCAAGGATGGCCTCTTCGACGCCAAGATCCAGCAGCGTCTCCGTTTCATTCGCGCCGATGACGATCACACGTTGCGGCACATCAGACAAGTACTCCCGATTCACCCCCGTCTCATAGTAGTTCTCTACCTTGATATTCTCGACAAAGGGGCGCGAATATTCCTCGGCAGGAGATTTCTGCATCTGACAGCCTGACAGGCAGAGCGGCAGAAGGAGCAAGAGAAGCCAAGCCTTCTTCATCTTCTCACCTGCTTTCTGGATATCAGCATCCACAGGAAAAAGGGCGAACCTGCCAGCGCAGCCATGACGCCCACAGGCAGCTCCAGTCCGGAGATCGCATTTCTTCCCAAAATATCCGCCCAGCAGAGGAATGTCCCTCCTGTAAGCGCCGTAAGCGGTAGAAGACGCCCATGGCTGCTCCCTACGAGGAGACGCACGCCGTGCGGGATGATGAGCCCGACGAATCCGATCATGCCCGACATGTACACCATCGATCCGACCAAAAGCGCCATGACGGCGATATACACTTTTCGATATGTCGAAAGCTTCTGCCCCATGGTCAGCGAGAGATCATCCCCCATGAGCATCAGGTCGAGGATGCGCCTTTGAGAGAAGAAATAGAAACAGCCTGCCGTCACCAGAAGAGCCAGGATACCGATCGCCATCCAGGAGTCGGCGCGGATATTCCCCATCATCCAGAACTGGATAGACCGCGTCTTCGACGTATCCGCCACCACGGTGACGAAGAAGCTCACAGCGGCCGAGCAGGCGGCATTCAGAGCAAAGCCGGCCAGGAGCAGTGTCAGCCCCTCCCCTTTGCCGCTGATTGAAGAAATCAGAAGGATCAAAAGGGAAACGAGTCCGGCGCCGAGGAAAGCCGCGGCACCGATCCCATCAAAGCTCCCGATCATACCGATGCCGAGAGCAATCGCCAGCACCGCGCCCAGACTTGCGCCAGAGGAAATCCCTAGAAGATACGGATCGGCCAGCGGATTCTTCATCACGGCCTGCATCACTGCCCCGCAGACGGCCAGTCCCGCCCCGATAAAAAAAGAAAGCACAAGATGCGGCAGACGGATGAACTGCAGCACGTCCTGCTCGACCATCCCATTTCCTTCCGGCGAAGTCAGCGCCAGATATAGATAGTGACAAGTCTCTGCCGGTGAAAGGGATATCTCTCCAAACCCCAATGATAAAAGCGTCAGGAGCAGGCAGAGAAAGCTGATGAGCATCACACGATAGACCGGCTTCATACGACAGCCCCTCTTTCAAAAATCACAGCCGGCCTTCCATCTTTCCGCGGAAAAACCTCAGCCTTCACATGATACAGCTCCCAGATCCGCTCCTCCGTCAAGACCTCACGAGGCGTGCCCAAGGCGAGCAGCTCTCCATGCTTCATCGCTGCGATCCTGTCACAATACATGGCTGCGATATTCAGATCATGAATGGCCGCGAGCACCGTCAAATGACGCGAGCTCACCAGATCCATGATCTGCAGCTGGTAGGTGATATCCAGATGATTCGTCGGTTCATCCAGGATGAGACAGGGCGTCTCCTGCGTGAGAGCCCTCGCGAGCATCACGCGCTGCTGCTCCCCGCCGGAGAGAAAAGAAAAACTCTGCTCCGCTAATGTTTCCACGCCCGTTTCCCTCATCGCCCGATGCGCGATGTCACGATCTTCCCGATTGTTCCCCTCCGTAATGCCTTTGTAGGGCGTGCGCCCCATCAGCACGACTTCTTCTACATCAAAATCAAAACCGGCCGCGTGGTGCTGCGCCAGTACCGCGACTCGCTTCGCACTTTCCCGATACGGCAGGTCCTTCAAAGCGGTATTCCCGATCTGGATTTCCCCGGACCAAGGCGAAAGCAGGCGATAAATGCACTTCAAAAGCGTACTTTTCCCGCACCCGTTCGGACCGATGATCCCCGTCAGCTGCCCGCTTTCGAAGGAAATCGACACATCCTTCAGCACCTGCTTTCCCCCATAACCGGCAGAGATATGATTGACTGAAATATTCATGCCCCTTCTCCTCCAAAATGATACGAACGCCGGATAAGCATCCCCAGAAATACAGGCGCACCGATCATAGACAAGCTGACACCCAAAGGAATATCCACACCGTGGATCAGTATCCGTCCTAGGATATCTGCCCAGACCGTCATCAGTCCTCCCGAAAGAACGGATACAGGCAGGAGCTTCCTGTGATCCGCCCCCATGACCATCCGGCAGCCATGCGGCACCAGAAGGCCCACGAAGCCGATCAGTCCCGCCTGCGTCACCAGACTTCCCATCAAGAGCGCATTCAGCACCAGGTAAAGACGCCGAAAAGGGAGGAGCTGCCGCCCCAGCGGGACAGCAGTTTCCTCCCCTTCCAGCATCAGATTCAGGATCCTTGTCTGTGTAGAGAAAAAAATGATGAAAGCAAGCACGATGGAGAGAACAGAGAGCGTCGGCAGGAGTTTCGCGAAGGAAACAGATCCCATCAGCCAGTACAGCGTCACATCCATCCCCGTCGCATTGGCTCCGATATACACCAGCACACTCGTGATCCCTCCGCAGACTGCCGCAAGCGCCGCGCCAAAAATCAGAAGATAGGACGAATCCCCCGGTGCCACGCGGCCTGCCGCGATAGCAAGGACGAGCGACAAAGCCAAGGCACCGAGAAATGCCCCGCATCCGATCGCAGACACCCCGAAAGCCGCCCCCGCACCGAAGAAAACAGCAGCAGCTGCCCCGAGCGACGCCCCGGAGGATACACCCATGATGTAAGGGTCTGACATCGGATTCCGAAACATCGCCTGCATCACCATGCCGGACAGCGAAAGCCCCATCCCGACCGCCAGCGCAAGCAGGATGCGCGGGAGCCGAAGATCCCAGACCGCATCCGCCGCGCCCATCGCAATGTCTGAAGGAAGCGCACTTCCCCAAAAATGCGAAGCAAGGATCGATACGATCCCCGACAGGGACACAGAGAGATACCCGAGCTTCAGCCCGAGAAGGCAGGAGAAGAGGAGCAGAACGGTGAGAATGATCGTGAGAATCGCCAGAGGCATCCGGCGGATAGTTCTGCTCATAGGTTTCTCCTTTTGAAATTAGAAACGGAAATTAGCGGAGAATACGAAGGTGCGTGGTCCGCCGACAGTCAAGCTGCTGGAGCTTCCGCTTGGAATCCAGTAATCTTTTCCTGCTACATTATAGAGCATGGCTTTTAAAGTGACTGGCGTCTTGCCAAAAGTGGTATCATAGGTCGCACCCAGGTCAAATACGAAGGAAGACGGTACTTTGATCGTATCTCCATTGATCTTCGCTGTTCCGATATAATTGCCGCGACCAATAATAGACCACTGGCTGTTTGGATGATAAATCGCGCCGATATTTGCCGTCCAGTGCGGGATGCCGTCTACCGGTTTACCATCATTAGCCCCATTTTTCGTCTTTGTCTGTTTGACATCGATATACATAGCGCCACCGATGAGATCCCATCTGTCATTGATATTGCCGGTGAAGGCCCATTCAAAGCCTTTATTTTCCTGTTCCCCATCCAGTGCGCGGAGCCATCTGCCATTCGCCAGTTTTACGTCGATTGCATTCGCCTGTTTGATATCAAAGTATGCCAGTGTGTTCAGGAATTTACCAGTCTTTACTTTGAAGCCCACTTCATTCTGCTTCGTCTTTGCCGGATCAAGCATTTTGCCTTTATTGACATAATCGTTTGAAGAAGTGGTAGAGACGCGTGCGCCCATCCCGAAGCTTTCCGTATGGTCAGCATACATCATGAAATCTGGCGTAAATTTATAGGAAATCGCATAGGTCGGAGTAATGGCATCCGACTTTTTCAGAGACGTTTCTCCTACCTGATTCACAGTGGCCCTGTGACCGTGAACGCCAAGTGTCACCTGCAGCTTATCATCCAGTGCCTTCAGAGTGTCTACAACATGCCAGCCTTCCATCTGCGTGGTATCAGAATGGAGAGGAATCCAGTGTGCATCGCCCGGATTTGCCCAGCTGTTGGTCTGGTAGATATTGCCAAACCCTCTCCAAGAATAGTTTGGATTTCCATTGTCAATGTCGTAGGTTTCCCAACTCTTATCCACACCGATCATGTATTCATTTTTTACTTTGCCAATGTTGAAATCCCCTTTGATGCCCATTCCTAAGTAAGTTTTCACAAGGAACAGCGGAAAGTTGGACATGCTAATTCGGTAATCGCCATTATTATTTAAAACTTTCGGGCTTCCGTCAATATAGCCATACCAGTTTTCCTTATGATACCCAGCATTCACGAAACCGGTCACATGTTCAGACAACTTCTGTTCATGGTTAAACGCCATGATATAGTTCTCATATGCATTATAAGACCAATCAGGTTTCAATCCGTTACTGCCCTTAGGTGCGGAGGGAAGATTTGTTACAGTATTAAAATCAAAGCTCACCCCATACGGGCCACCATAATGTTTGGTATGATTATATCCAAAGAGGAAATTGGTCTTTGAGCGCTCTGCTTTGTGATCGATATTGACGAAAATATTCTGCTGTTCCAGCTTTTCGTTGTCGATCGCGGTATCCCCATGAATGTTATTCGTAGTAACGCGAACGCCCCATTTCTTATCGCTGCCAAGACGAGTCTGATAATCAACGCCTTCTTCAAAAGAACTGCCGCCACGATACGCCAGTTTCAGATCGGTGGCATTGGTTACCGCTTTCTTGGAGGTATAATCAACGACACCGCCGATAGCTTCGCTCAGGCCTGTGCCGCGGACGCCGATATTCGGGCCGGAAACCACACTGACACTATCCACCCAGTAGTATGGAATATTTTCCTGGCAGAGAAGGCCTGGAATACCATTTACGTACTGTCTATGACCATTCGTTCTGAATCCACGAATCGCAATATCCTGATACAAGCTCCCAGACTGAATCGTGACAGATGGGTTCAGCGCAAGAGCTTCGTTGACACCATTCACCGGAGAAGCGAAAGTTTTGATTGTCTTCTGGCTGACTTCAGACACAGCAAAAGGGGCATCCATTACATCCTGATGCCCTAACAGTCCAACGCTTGGTTCTTCTTTGATGAATCCGCCCGGAAGTGTACCGACGGTATCTTCCGCCTGATCTCTATCCGCATTGACATACACTGTATCCAGTGTAGTGTCAGCAGCACTACCTACTACCCCCCCCGAAATTGTGAGCATGAGGGCCGCAGCCAACATCTTATACATTCCCTTTTTCATAACAATTCTCCTCTTTCCAAAATGAGCGGGAAGAAAATGATCTCCATCAAGAGCCAGTGTGTCCGAGTTTCCACGGCAAAGATGAAAATCCTCATCACCTATTCCCTTATCAGTGATGACCTTTTAAGAGACTATCATAAATCACTTGTTTTGTCCAATATTTTTTAATTTGATTTTATTTTTGTTAACCTTGTATCTCTTGTTTCTAATTTTCATATGATAAGGTGTATTCCCCGTAAAAGGACGGCTATCCGCAATGGGTTCCCCCGTCATCTCATTCTCTTGCGCAAAATAAGAAACGCGCTCTCACTGACCGATCTGCCATCCTCTCCTTATCACGACATAATCCGCCATGTGAATAAAAGAGCTCGCAAACGGCAGATGATTCCATATGTATGCGTTCTTCAGTTGATAGATTTTAGCCATACCCCATTTCTTGTAAGTTGCTCACAAGAAGTAGACTTGCAATTTTCATAAAGAAGGTATACAATACAGACATGAAGCCAAGGGCGCATCGTGTGTGCACCTTTTCGCGGCTGTTCTCTGATTTCCAGAATTCATTAGCGCTAAGAAATACGACAGAGAGCTGCCTTACGAAAGGAAGATCTTGCTTTGCACCCCGGCTCATCGGACAGGACAAGGAAATGTCAGTCTTTTTCCCCCACCTGTCTAAGGCTGAAAACGTAAGACAAACAAAAAATATCCGGGAAATCCATCCTTCCACGCTTCCCTGCTCCCTGCGAGGCCGAGCACCGACGACAGCCAGGACGTCCGCACTTCGCTGCATTTGACCACACCGGCGCCGATTCCGTGTCCCGCCTGCATTTGAGTAAAGGCAGAAGGCATTCCCCGGATGTTTTTTGCTGTCCGGAATTAGGGACTAGGGACTGGTGACTAGGGATTAGGGATTAGGGATGGTGGTGGCGGCTGTGCCGCGCATATATATAGGCGATACCCGAAAGCGGTATTCAAGTCGCTCACCCCTGTTACCATCGGGGAAACAGCTGCTCCGATTTCATATAGCAAAACGCGGGAAGAAAGATCTTCAAAGTTCTTTCTTCCCGCGTTTTTTACTGTTCAGGCCGCCTCCATCACGCATATGGAGGATATGTCAGGTTTCCCATTGTCTGCCATCCCGCTCCACCTTCCCCGCAGACGAAAAAGATTTCTCGCTTCGCTCGAAATGACAATGCGTGAGAGAATGGTAAACGAAATCAGGTAGTGACTAATCACTAGTCGCTAGTCACTCTTAATCTAATTTTTCGAGCACATCCGTCACGCGATCCACATGCGGGACGCCTTCTTTTTCAAACATCGGGATAGCGTCCTTGCCTTCGAGGCCGGTCAGGATTCCGATGCATTTCGCGCCGGCGCGGCGGCTACCGATGACGTCGGAGTAGGAGTCACCGCAGACGTAGATCTCATCGTCCTTGGCCGGCTGCATGGTTTCTTCAGAATAGGCTTTATAGTTGTCCGGATTTCTGCCAAAGATCGCACAGGAAAAGATGAAGCCATTCGGCTTGTCGAGGACGGGGCCGCCGAGCCTTCCGGCTGATTCTTCCGCATCAGAAGCCGTCGCCATGGTGTAAGGGTCGAATTCCTCGTACCAATGGAACAGCTTGAAGGGAATCTCCATCTCCTCTCTGGCGCGTCCGGTCGCGATGGCGATGTCATAGCCGCGCTCTTTCAGCGTACGGAAGAGGGAAAGGATGTGAGCGGCGGGCGCGAGCGGGACTTCCCGGGAGAGGAAGCCGGGTTTCCCTGCGCTGTAGGGCATGTGATGCAGGAGGGAAATGAAGGTGTCGTCTCCGAGGTACCATGCCTGAAAGGCTTCGGTATGGATCTTCCAGAAATCAGAGCGAAGGTCGGCCCAGGAAAGGTCGCCATCGATCGTATCCGCCATGGCACTCTTGAGTGCATGGAAGACGTCTTCGCCCTGAAGGCCTTCGGGAACGGCGCTCTTCCAGCGATCGAGTACGTCTTCAGCCTTCGGCATGGGAAGCCCCATGAGCTCCTGTCCGGCGCTCTTCAAGTCTTGTGGCTGGTGGAAGGTGAAAGACATTTTTTCTCCGCCGGAGCGTTTTTTATAGGTTTCTGCCATCAGCCAGAGGATGGTGATGAGATCGGCGTGTACCATATCCCAGTTCGAATTGATGCCGCGCGCTTTCAGCCAGGAGAGCAGCGTGTCATTCCCCCACACCACGCTGCGACAGCCAGCGATCTGCCCTTCGGTGATGCGATCCGCCCGGAAATCGTCGCGTTCGCTGGGAAGTCCCATGTAAGCGGGGCTGTAGAGCATCTCCCATACGGTCAGGGCAGATACATCGAAGTAGCGTTCTTCGCTCAAAAGGACGCCGTCTATATCGAAAATGACTTTTTTCATGATTGGTTCCTCCGTGGAAATAGAATGGGCTATCGTTTTCATTTATTCTATCATATTTGGGAAATGGGAAGAAGGGTTCGGGGTTCGGGGTTATCCGGGGAGCGTGCTGCCCTTTGATTGTGTGTGAAAGAGGTTCAGAGGGTTCAAAGGGGGTGGTGCGGCGCATAAAAAAATAAAAGCGCCGCGGAGTATAGATGGTGGCGATGCCCGAAGGCGGCATTCAAGTCACTAGTCGCTCGAGGCTCCTAATCCCTAGCTACTAATCATCCCTGCTTTCAAACTTCATGGATAGGCCATGGGCGGGACGCTCATGGATTGCGGATGAAAGTCTCGATTGAATGAGAAATGGTGGTGCGGCGCATTTCGTCATCCTGAGCGGAGAAAAACGTCGTATGATAAAAAATAGCTTATCTGAAAATATGAGAACTGAGTCGAAGGATCTAAGCGCCGCGAAATATAAATACTAGCGATGCCATGAGCTGGCATTCCAGTCACTAGTCACTAGTTACTAGCTACTCAGCCCTGCTTTCAAACTTTTCCGTTTCTCGCCGTCAAACAATCGATGATACACGCCAACAAAAAAGATCCCTCCACTTCAGTCGGGATGACGCTTCGGGGAATATCCTTATCTAGAACCCATCACAACCAAAAAGCACATGCGCCTCACAGCACATGTGCTTTTTCATTATCTCAGATTGAATGTGACCGGTACCTGTGAATTACAGGTGATCGCCACGCCATTCTGTTTGGCAGGGACGAACTGCCAGCCGTAGACGGCATTGACAGCGGCGCTGTCAAGGGTGCCGTTCCCGGAAGAGGAAACGACCCATGCGCTCGAGACGCTGCCATCACTCGAAATGGTGAGACCTACGACGGTCGTACCGGAAATGCCTGCTTTGCGGCAGGATTCCGGATAGGCAGGCGCAGGATTGCTCAAGAGCTGCGGACCCATGGTGACACCATCACCGGGGCCTACCCCATCTCCATTCCCGCTACCATAGCCGGAACCATTTCCACCGCCGGAGCCAGAACCCGATCCGGGGCCTTCACCGCTGCCATCGCCGGGGCCATTTCCTGTACCGTTCCCACCGCCGGTCCCGCCGCCTGTGCCTGAGCTGACGCCGCTGTCGCTATTTCCTTCCGACGCATCGGAAGAAGCAGGTGCAGCATCGGTCTCATCCGATGGTTTCGGCGCGACTTCGTGGACATCATTTTCTGCTTCGGGATCCGGTTCGGCCTTGACAGGAGGCGGAGCTGTCGGTGTGGCTTTTGCTTCTTTGATCTCAGGGAGCTTTTCTTCCTGCGGTGTTTCTCCCCCGTTTCCACCGCCGCCACCGCCACCGCCGCCGCTCATCGTGACGAGATCAACTTCGATGGGTCCTTTATTCACAGGAGATGCCGGGAAGAGCAGCATGAAGCCCGTGATGAGTCCTAAGGCGACGACGTGACAGGCGAGCGAGGTACCCAGAGCGGAGGACCATCGGTACTTGAAAGTACGCATCACACCACCCCTTTAGTCTGACTGCCCTTTGGAGGCAGTGGCAATGCCGATCTTGGAGATCCCGACGGATTTCAGCTGATCCAGAACAAAGACGAAGTCACCGTGCTCGGATTTCTCATCCGCACGCAGGACAATGGAGAGATCCGGATTTCTATTCTTTTCGATTTCCATGCGCTTCTTGAAGGCGTCCTTCGGGATCTTTTCCTGCTCGACATAGATGGTGCCGTCAGATGTCACGCTGATCGGAAGCGTCTTCTGCAGGTCGATCTGCGCGCTCGCGGTCTGCGGCAGGTTCAGATTGATGGACTTCTGCACCACCATCGTCAGCATGGACATCATGAAGAAGACCAGAAGGAAGAAGATGATATCGATCATCGGGATGATCATGATCTTCGGCTTCTTCTCTACATTCATTGATTCAAGTTTCATTTCTGATCCGCCTCTACGATAGCCAAATACAGGGAGCCCAGTTTTTCCATCTGGGAAACGAAGTTAGACACCTGCTGTGAAAGGTAGGTGTAGGCGATAAGGGCGATGATGGCGACGAAAAGACCGGATGCGGTGCAAACAAGTGCTTCTGCGACGCCGCCGGTGATGGCGAATGGCTGACCTTCTGCGACGGAAAGGACATTGAAGGAGCCGATCATGCCGACGACCGTGCCAAGAAGGCCCATCAGCGGGGACAGGGTAACGATGACGTCAAGGTAGTTCAAGTACGACTTCAGGACGCCGGCCGCATGAGAAGCCGCGCCTTCGAGAATAGCCGTCTGGTTCGCTTTGCGGGAAAGCTGCTCGGCGCCGGCCAGAATGACCCCGGCAGGAATGCCGCCATCGGCCTTCAGCGCCGCTTTCAGCCCTTCCTCATCGTTGGCTGCCAGGAAATCCGGGATTTCCTTCGTGAGCTTTTCGATATTCGACTTGTTCGCATGATAGAAACGGAAACGCTCGATGAAGATCGTCACAACGAGGATAGAGCAGAGAAGCAGCGGATACATCATGAAACCGCCGGCATGAAATAAATGAAGTACATCCATTTTTCTAAAGACCCCCTGATACAAATAATAATGGCAAGCCATTTATACATTAAGTTTAGATTACCATTTTGAAGAAAGTAAGTCAAATAAAACTTGAGGTTTGTTTTATGAGGCTTTAATGATTATTGGGTTCAGGGTTTAGGGTTCAGGGTTCAAGGTTATGGTGGCGGCTTCGCCGCGAATATATATGGGGCAATGCCCGAAGGTAGTATTCAAGTCACAAGTCACTAGTCACTTGAGCTCCTATGAGAACAGGAAAAAATCTGCGCCTGTGTGCGGATAACGTCAGTACCCTATCCACCGCTAGCGCGGTCCCCCTTCCCCATGCGGGGAAGGCTTACACGGAGCGCCGCTTCGCGTCGATTTTATAAAAGGGCGATGCCCGAAGGTCTCTTGATAACAGGCTTCCCTCGTATCGACAGCCTTCCCCTCGAGGGGAAGGTGCCCCGTAGGGGCGGATAGGGCACTGGCGGTATGAAAGACAGATGAGGAAAGCGGAAAAGTGCGCGGCACATGTGGGGAAAGCGTGAGTCCCTCGCCGCAAACGACAAAGATTTCTCGCTTTGCTCGAAATGACGATACGGGGGCTGATGTCTCCTAGTCACCAATCACTAGTCACCAGTCTCCAATCGCTCCCAATCCCTCATTCCTACATGCCCAAGGCTATGGTAAAATAAAGACATGAACTATCGAAAGGCACAAGCGGGCATCCCCCGATTCGTGGCATACGTAGCCGCCGCCTTCATTCCTCATTTGCTAAGAAAGGCCACTCATGTCCCCCCATTTCTATATCCGTGATTTCTCGAAACGCATCCATGACGATGCACTCTCTGACAAGAGCCTTCAGGCACTGTCGGAAACGAAGTCGGAGCATACCATCGACGCCTATGAGTCGGACTGGAACGACTTCTGCGACTGGTGCTCGTACCAAAAAAAAGAATCGTTCCCGACCACGCCGGAAACGATCGTAAACTATATCAATGACCTCGCGGACTATGCGAAGACGGCGACCATCCGCCGCCGCATTTCCGCACTGTCGGAGAATTTCAATGCGGCCGGCCTCACGAAGGAAAATCCTGCGAAAGCATGGATCGTCCGAGAAGCGCTGATCGGCCTCACGCGGCAGAAAGGCATGCTGCAAAAAGGGAAAACGCCAGTGTATTTTGAGGAGCTTCAGGAGATGATTTCCCGCATGGATCTCAAAACGCTCCACGGCCTGCGCGATCGTGCGATCCTCCTCATCGGTTTCATGGGCGCTTTCCGCAGAAGTGAGATCGTCTCTCTGACCGTGGAAGATATCCAAAAATTTCCGCAGGGCATCGTCCTTCACATCCAGCGCTCGAAAACGGACCAGCGGGGAGAGGGGCAGCAGGTCGGCATCCCCTATCTCAAGAATGTGCCGGAAGAAATGGACGGCGTCCGTGCACTCTATGACTGGCTGAAAGCCGCCGGTATCCACGAAGGGCCGCTTTTCAGGAAGATTCTGAAGAGTGGCAAGGTCGCTTCGACGCATCTCAGTGAAAATACGGTGAACCTCCTCGTCAAAAAATATACCGAAATGATCGGCCTTGACCCCACCCTCTACGGCGCACACAGCCTTCGCCACGGCTTCGCCACGTATGCAGCGCTTCATGGCATCGAAGAGCGCCTCATCATGAAACAGACCCGTCATAAGTCTGTGGAAATGGTGCGCCGCTATATCAATGAAGCCGATGTCTTCACGAATAACCCGCTGTCGAAGATGTTTGGGGAGTGAGTGACTAGTGACTGGTGACTGGTAGCTAGTAGCTGGTAGCTAGGGATTAGTAGCTAGGGATTAGGGACTCAAGTGACTAGGGAACTAGGAGACTAGGAGACATCAGACTGTCTTGAAAGACACATAAAAAGCGCCTTAGGGAGTAGTAGCTAGGGACTTGGAGTAGTGGCT
>OQVL01000004.1_pt1 | contig 55504 bp, 75 predicted proteins | sample 1691501 | NCBI WGS metagenome assembly OQVL01 (sample SAMN03418253, study PRJEB22391) | human gut metagenome | biome: human-gut; feature: organic feature; material: feces | host: Homo sapiens | place: Tanzania | collected 2013-01 | reverse complement strand
AATTAAAAAATAACTATAAATTAAAATATTATATAATTTAGATATTTGCAGCTATTAATATTAGTTAATTATAATTATTGACAATTTTTATTAATATTGTAAATTTTAATTAAGAAAATAGCGATAAAATAAAAATGCAAGCGATTATAATTTTTAAGCGAGCAATTTTTATAAAAAATAATGGAGGCAATATGGCTAATAAAGGCAGAGTAACAATCGATAAAGAACAATGTAAGGGCTGTTCAAATTGCGTTTCAGTTTGCCCTACTAAAATATTATATTTAGATAAAGATAATATGAATTCTTGGGGATATTATCCAGCTTCGGTTACGGATATGGAAAAATGTATAGGATGCGCTAACTGCGCTATTATGTGTCCAGATTTATGCATAGTCGTAGAAAGATTGGATAATAAAAATAAAGCAAATGAAAAATAAGGAGAATATAATATGGCTAAAAAATTAATGAAAGGAAACGAGGCTATGGCAAGCGCCGCAATAGCCGCGGGATGCAAATGTTTTTTCGGTTATCCGATAACGCCTCAAAACGAGATTCCAGAGTTTATGTCTAAAGCAATGTTTGAATCGGGAGGTTCTTTCGTTCAAGCGGAAAGCGAAATTGCTGCAATTAATATGGTTTATGGAGCGGGCGGAGCGGGAGAATATGTAGCTTGTGTCCGTTCTTATAAAGTTGTTAATGGATCTGGTGCTGGTGAGAGTTTTTTGGAAGGTAAGCGGCATCAATTTCGTGTTAATGTAAAAGAAAACGAGTTTTTCGATAAAGACTTTAGCGCGGTTGTTTTCCGTTATCCATCGGGAACTAGTGTTAATATTCGCTTTAGCCCATTACCGACCGATAATTCATGGAATAGAACTTATAGCCTATTGGAACATAATGTTTATTTTACGTGGATGTTGGGGGGTAAAACTCTACAACGCAAAAAATATGGTGATGACGGTTACGACACGATTAATCTTCATAATTTGCAATATGATAACAGCGTAGCACTTCAACTTTTAGTTGCTCCCGAAACTCCTAACGGTGATGCTAGGGCTGTTAACGGTCGACCATTATTTTATGACCGTCGTGCTCTTGACATTTATGATAAAGAATATCAATATCGTCATGTTGAAGTTGGCGAACCGCTTATTCTTAAAATCGTAGATCCAGAACCGCCAGCAAGCAGCGATCCAACTCAAACGCGTTCTTTGGTTATTACAAAGAATGATGTTAAAATCGCTGATTTGCCGATTGAGGCTAAGGAATATAAAGTAACCGATTCTGCGGATCGTGAGCATTCTGGTATTTGGGCGCATGAATATCGTGATAGTCCGAGTAAAGATCCATATAGCGCACATACTGACTATGAAATCGCTGGTCGTGCAACATATCATGTTGAAGTAGTTCCTAATATGGAGTTTGACGGACCACATCCGGTTATCATTACTGAGGGTGACACTTTGGTGATTGAGGCTAAGATGTTAAATCCTCCTGCGTCATATGTTCCGACTTATGAGTTTAGTAAAAATGGCGTTAAACTGGAAATCGCTGATGCCCGTACCCCAATTTATCGGAAAGCTAATGCTACGGTAGCTGATTCTGGGGTTTATAGATTCATTGCGTTTGCTGATAAAAATAATAACAATAGTCTAGATCCAGGCGAGATTGTCGGTTACACAAAATATGTTCAGGTTGTTGTTAATAAACGACCAGTTAAGCCGGATGAACCTAAGCCGGAAGCTAAGTTGGTTACACTGTTTAGCGAATTTAGTAAAGGCCGTGTTAGTCCGTGTCCATATTGGGTAATTGATGAACTTGTCGACCTGATCGAAGATCCACATGGTTGGATGGATAGTATCAAAGATTCTGTCTACTATGATTGGCAAACCACTATCTTTAATGAGTTTTTAAAAGGTAAGGATCTATATCTGCAAGATTCCTGCAACGGCTATTGGGCTATTATCCGCCAGAAGGATATGTCTATTGAAACTGGTTATGGACGATTTAAACATTATCTCGCAAATGGATTAGAATAAAATTTAATCAAAGCCATCCGAAAGGGTGGCTTTTTTGTTTTTAGGTGTTGACAACCGGATCGGGGTATAGCATAATGTACACATCGAAACACGAAGGAGAACCAAAATGATTAATCCAGTAGCCGCAGCACTTGCATCCGAAGAAACTTTAAAGTATATGGTAGAACATGCCGCGAAGAAAGGAGAAATTGTTACTGCCGATGAGATTGTAGAAACCATGCTTCGTGATCCGAAAGGTAACACAGCAAAGTTTTTCGGTGATCATCTTAAACTTGCTTACAAAACAATTATGGAGACCGTGAAGAATGAAAAATGATGTGATTGAAATTATCATGAATCAATACCAAAACCGGATTATGTCTGGACGTATTAAAGAAGAAAAGGCAAAACGGATCATCGAAAGATATGCTGAAAAGACTAAGCAAGCGCCAACGGCTAACAGAGTTATGATTCTTAAATGTCTGGTGCTTTCCGGTGACGATATGCCTATTGATGCAGAGACAGCCACCGATTTTCATAAGACCTATCGCCAGTGTGATGTAATTTTTACTTCTGGCTTCGGTAGCTATGACTCTATTATGTGGAATTTAATGCACCTTGACGCAACGATCTGGGATGTACTTTCAGAGGAGGGTTACAATTGAACATTGATATTCAGCGATTAATTGATCATCTTCATGCGGGAATACCTTATCATGGCGACGTTACCCGCGATATTCTTGATGTTCTGGAATATACCCAGCAAGTGATCAACGAAAAGCAAGCATTAGAATCACGGATCGACGAGGCAATAGGAAACATTGCAACCGAAGATGAATTAGATAATCACTTTGGACCTGTTCTAGATGCTCTTATGGCTGCGCGTGATACCAAACTGAAACAGGATAAGCAAGAATTTATCCTTAATGGTTTAGCTCGTTATCACAACGCAATTGATATTATGAATAACCAGCATGATTATGCTATTAGTGTTTTGCGAGGTCTGGCATGAAAGACACAAACGAATTTACAGGGATTAAGGTAAGCCCAAATTTTATTGTTCCATCACTGGTGACTAAATTGAATGGTCATATGGTCGCTTTGTCTTCCACACCGCCAGAATCAGGAAAATTTATCACTATCGTGGTTTATGCAGGACAGATCTTTTCTCATGATTGTTGCATGAAAAACGGTGAACTGATGGTTGCAAACTATGACTATGGCGACCTTGACTGGGAAGTTTTAGGACTGGCTAAGAATGCCGAAATTCTGGGCTATATTCGATTAGTATAAAATTTTTCTTAGAAAGTGTTGACAGCGATCCTGTGTTATTGCATAATACACCCATCGAAACACGACACTTTCTAGGAGAATCAAAGATGGCAACTGTTAAAATTATCAAATCTTCCGCTGGCTTCGGTTTCATGCGTGGCGCTAAGTACCCGATGATTATTGAAAACGTTGCTATCGAAGATGGTATGGCTAAAGTAACCAGCCGTCAACTGTTCGAAGCTGGTGTTAAAACTGCTGAATCATGGGCGCTTCGTTATCCTAACAAAACATGGTCTTTCTTCCTGAACGGTGAAGCAGAGATCATCTAAGTAATATTATCAATCAATGCCCCTTAATTGGGGCTTTTCTTGTGAGGAAACTTTATGGCAATTAAAGCAGGTTGGGTCGGATCATCGGCTGTGTCCGAGACTGGTCAACGGTGGATGAGCGCCGCAATGCAAGCTGTTCGCTTAGGTCGTCCGGCGTATATGTCAGCGATGGTCGGACGCTCTAAAGAGATTCATTATAGCATTGGTGCAAACCATAACTATAATAAAGATACTCTTATTAACTGGATGAAGTCACAAGGATCTACTCCGGTAGTAATTACTATTACTGGTGACCTTGTTTCTCATTCTGCTGGTGTTCCGTGTCTTGATTTCCCTAGCAATCTTTCTAATGAATATGTGACACTGATTATTAATGGTGGTGTAACTGTCTATGGTCGCGGTGGTAACGGGTCTACTACTGGCAGCGCCGGACAAGCTGGTGGAACTGCGATCAATAATGCCATTGGTACACGTCTACGCATTACCAACAATGGGGCTATTGCTGGCGGCGGTGGCGGTGGCGGCGGTGCATCATTGCAAAATAGCTGGCCTTCTAACGGCACCGCTGCTGGTGGTGGTGGACGTCCATTTGGCGCAGGTGGCAGCACCAGTTATCGACCAGGTAGCAATGCTTCTCTTACTGCCCCCGGTGCGGGTGGTAATGCTGGTGGACAATTCGGTGGTGGTGCTGGTGGTAACGTTGGTGCGGCTGGTGGTGCTGGATGGGGTAAAAACATATCTATTTCTGATGGTGGTGCTGCTGGTAAGGCTGTTACTGGTAATGCCCCTCGCTGGGATAAAGTAGGCACGATCTACGGTGCACGAGTGTAATTTTATTGGCTACCCTTCGGGGTAGCCTTTTTTGTTTTTAGGTGTTGACAAAGATAATCACAATGCTATAATGCACGCATACCAACTAAGGAGAATCAAAGATGACCACTGAACAATTAATCAAACATATCCGTAACATTATTTGGGATCTGTCTGGCGAGAAAGAGGAACAAGCGGAGAGAGTTTTAGCTAAACTGTATAAACGCCGTGATCGTGGAATCACCGCAAAGAAAGTAGAAACTTTCAAAGAATTGTCTTTCATCGAAGCCAAAAAGAATGGATTAATTTATCAGTTGACAGATGGTTACTGGTGCTATGATAATACTCGCTATGACACCGCGACTGATGCATTAAAAGCATGTAATGACCATCTTCGCAAAACCAGTATCTGAGGATTTAACTATGGAGATTAAAACGTTAGCGAATATGGATGAGATTGAAACTCAAGTACACGCGGCGCTAGTCGGTTATGAGTTCGGTCGATTCCTTAACAAGTTCCATGATTATAAATGCTTAAATTGTGGTGCTCATAATGCAATTGGTGCTTGCTGTCTTAATCCTGTTATAGTACCATATAAAAGAAATGAAACAGAAGAGTGAGGAATATAGAATGAAGACCAACGAATCAGTAATACCGCCACCTTTCGGTCGCATTCCTATAGTTATCACAAAGTCAAATATGTCTTTCGTTGAAGTTGGCGAGCATACACACATAACAACGATGCACGGAAAACAGTATATTTGGTCATCTTTCTGTAAATCGTATGAGCTTTTAAGCTGGGCGATTGATGTATGGAAAATTGAATATGAAGTAATTACAGAAGAGTGAGGAATATAGAATGAAAAAGTTGATGGCGACCTTTCATGATATGCGAGATTTAGTAGGTCTGGAACATGTTGATTTTCCTGTTACTATGGAAGTGTCGGAATATGACGGTTATCATGATATTCTGTTCATTAAAAACACGGAGTTTATCCGCTTAGGCGCTAAACCTGCTGTGCTATACCCAGAAGGAAACCGGACAGCGGTCAGAAAAACAAATTCTGTTAAATTAGCATTTAGTTCAGATGTTGACTTGGAACCAGCTTTCGGATATACTCCGGTCGAGATCACAAAATCTAATACTTCATTCGTGAAAGCAGGCGAGAAAACGCATATTTCAACTATGCAAGACGGTACACAATACCTATGGTCTGATTTCTGCCAGCGTTACGAGCGTTTATCATGGGCTACCCGCTTATGGCGTGTTGAGTATAAGGAGATCACAAAATGATCATCGGATACATCCCATATTCAACAACAAAACATATTGTCGGATTCGAAAACATAGAAAAGTCTTGCTTTCCTCTTAAAGTTGAAGTAGACTTTATTACAGCGAACGGATGGGCTTACGTCACTGTTTCAGAAATGAAGCGCGTAGGCTGGGAGAACTGCATACACTTACCGCATCTTATCCTAGATGTTCGCGCTGGTGAGATTGATATTGATGGAAAGATCTATGGAGACAATGTAAATGAAAATTGAAATTTTTTACCGACGTTATTCATTCTTGGAAAAAGTTGATCTTCCACTTATCGTTGAAGGTACGCCATATTTTGATGGCTTCTTGGTAACGACCGGAGAACTGCGGAAAGCTGGCGCTCCCGTTGATCCAGAGTTTCAAGATAATTATGAGTGGTGTTTCAGTGGCTTATCTGCACATAAAGTAAAAGAAGCACGAAAAGCATCATGGTTTGCTCGCTTTAACAACTTTCTGAGGAATCTGTGATGAACGAACCGAAAATGTATTTGTTGCTGAATGATTCAGGATATACCTTCCTACAAGGTGTCGAGCGTGATTCTCGTCCGATTTTATATGGCAAGGAACATCCGACCATTCCTGGGATCATTCTTGTTACGACAACATCACTGCGTCGAGTGTCGGAAAGTCCATACCTACAAAACGTAAAGCAAGACCGAGAATGGGCTTTCGAGTTAGGTAAAGATCTTGTTGAGTGGGTAAACTGTGAAGACAAAAACCAACGAAATCATGAAAAGAAGATTGCACGAATTGTACAGAGAAGAAAACTTGATGAAATCAAAAACAGGATTCTACAATCAATGTAACAGGGTATTCATTGTTCTTCTGGATTCAGAAAACTATCCAGAACTCTCTAAAACGCGTTTTCCGTGCGTTGTTGAAGCACACAAGGCATATGCACCAGATAAACAGTTTATCGTGATGGCGAGCGAAATAGAGAGGTTAGGGGCGATTCCTAAACATGATGAATATGTGTTTCGTAAGGCGTTCTCTGTGCCTCATTTTGGTGTAGAGTTAATTCACTGAAATCATAAAAAAGTTGTTGACAGGGGATCGGCGATCCCCTATACTACACACATCAAAACGAAACACACTTTATTAAGGAGAATCAAAATGAGCAACCTGTCTTTCGCTAAAGTAGAAATTTCTAAAACTCGCGGTGGCTTTAAAATCAAAACTTCCAATATCACTTCCTGCCGTGGTTGCGTCCGGTTTGCGTTCGACTTAGCAGCGAAGCTGGGTATTAAAACCTTTACGGTTGAGAGCGGATCTAACTGGACCACTCTGATTGTTACTGCCGCTTGGATCAATGGCGAGTATGTAGAAAAAGCATACTTTGACATTTTCTATGACTACGAAGAAAAATGCTTTTATGCACTGCAAGACATGTGAGGAGGATAACGTGACAACACAAGATATTGTTAATGTGCTTTATATCTGGCCTACTGGTGCAATGATCACCTATCTTATAATTTGCTTGTATGCCAGATTCGACAAGGACACCAAAGAGGTCGATACTGGAGCATATGCCATTTGTTCTATTGTATGGCCTTTAACGTGGGTAGTTGTGGTCATCGCTTACTCATACAAACTTCTTAAATGGCTTGGACTATCGATCGCGGGTAAACCGGAAGCTAAACCGCGCACACATACCGGATTCAGTCCAAAACAGGAAGACGACGGTCGATATAAACCGGAAGAAGATTTTTAAAAACAATTGACATGAAAATGCGGTTATCATATAATAGCCGCATCAAATGAACGATGTGAGGATTATATTATGTTTATCTCTTCTGCTACTCCAGTTAAAGTTTACGGCGAAACTGTGTATCTTCCGGCTGGCTATTGCTATGTTATTGTGGATCGTCACGGTGTAGTATATGCTTTTAAAGGCCGCCCAGTTGAGATTGATGCTGAATATGGTACATGGGGATATAAAGCCGCATACATGGATATTCCTGATTTTGGAGTACGTTTAGGAAGATTTGATAATGATGTTAAACCATGCTTGATTAAGTATGCATCCTATGGTAAAACTGTTAAACCAAATAGCGTCGGCTGGATTGATGACGGCGTTAACGTGAAATAATGTGAGGTGAATTTATGCTGTCTACTCGTAAAATGGTTGTTGGTGTCGCTGAAAATGCTTTAGAAATTGCTGATGAGGCTTTGACCGCTGCTTATGTTCGACGTGAAGACCTGCTATTGAAACACGCGGATCTGTTGGTTGAACTGAAAGAAGCGATCAAGGCGGGTAAAAGCAGTACAGCTATTGCTGTTAAACTTTCTGATAGTGAAGATGAGATCGTGGATATCCACACTAAGATCAAGGAAGTAGAAAAATACTCTGAAATGCTGCGACACAATCTTGATGAATTGGGGGTAAATCATGGCTAAGGGACGATCTGGACGAGTTTTAACGCTGGCTGAACTGAGAGAAAAAGGATTAGACCCAGATTCTGTTGGCATCCGACCTGTTAATTACATTCTGTTTCTAGAGGGTAAACTCTTTACTAATGCTCATTCAGCATTAAATGCACCACACTTTTATAAGTGCAATGACTTTAACGGGTATATCGTTCCAGAATATTTCTTAGAGTTTGATGATTAATATAAAACACTCACCGACCGGAAAGGGGTCGGTGATCTTCAATGACGATAAACCGTTAATCTTAATTCGAAATGGTGACTGGACATTACATGATACCCGTGTTACTATCCATTCACCGCCTAAAGAGATTCAACGGGAATTGGTTAGGATTGCCCTAACCGACAAGCATAAAGAGGCGGTAGGCTATTCTCTTTTGAAGTTGGGTGTTGACTTTCCTTTCGAGTATACGCTAACATTTAGAGAGCAGTCAGTGAAGCTAACAGAGATTCTATTCTCTGAGATATGAGGATTATATAATGGTTTATCCAACTCCTAGTAAGATTTACATTGACGATACTCATTTTCTTGTTGAAATTATGGGTATCAAGTTTAGCGGTAATGTTAAAATTGTAGAATGGGAATTACACGGTCAACCTGTAACCGACTATGATCACTATATCCCTTTCGGTGGTGATGATAACTTTGTTTCATTTGACCATGAAGGTTACATGATCTTTGAACAGTCTGACGTGCCGACCTATCTTGCAATGATGCAAATTCCTACGAAAGTTTCTGTTGCTGAGGGTGATTGCGATTGTTGCGGTTGGTATACTGTAACAGATATTAAGTTGCCATCCGGTAAAGAACTTTACAATGAAGACCATTTTGGAAACTGCAATTTTCCTTGTGATTGGGATGAATTTTTCGAACTGGTAGAAATTGAAAGAACTTATTTGAGGAAGGGATAATGAAGAAAGCATTAGGTTTAATTCCCTATACTGGCAATAAGGAAAAGTTATTGCCTGGTGTTAGTAAGTATTTCCCTAAGCACTATAACCGCTTTGTTGATGCCTTTTGCGGTGGCTTGAGCGTGTCTCTGTATGTTGAAGGTGATGTGCTGGCTAATGACTATGATCACCGCTTAATTGATGCTTACAAAGCGATTGACGAGTGTCCTGATCCGGTTTCGACAATCAAGCGGATTATTTCCGAAAATGGTTTGTCTCGTGATGATAAAGATTCTTATATGGCATTCCGCAAGAAGTATAACGAGAATCCAGATCCGCTATCGTTGTTTGTTCTGATTCAGCATAGTTTTAGTAACATTAACCGCCATAACCGGAAGGGCGAATTTAATGCTAACTTTGGTCGCCGGACTTTTAACGAAAACGCGATAGAGCGTGTTCTGAATTTTAAAGAAGAAAACAAAGACGGTCGAATCAATTTTACTTCTGGGAGATATGATGAGATCGAGATCTTGCCGGGTGATTTCGTTTATTTGGACCCTCCGTACCTTATCACTTCTGCGGAATATAATAAGTTCTGGAGTGACGAGGAAGAGATTAAAATCTATCAGTGGGTAGAATCTATTATGGCGCGTGGTGTTCAGTTTGGTATCAGTAATGTCACGCATCATAAGGGAAAGGTAAATGATCATCTTCTTGACTTTATCAAGCGGAATGATTTAAACTGCGTCCTGTTGAATAAGACCTATTGCCTAGATCGTTCAGGTGGCAAGTCTTCCGACACACAAGAAGTTTATGTAACTAACGTAGATTGAGGTATAATATGGTAGAAATTTTTGGTTTTGAAGGTTACAACTGTAAGTATTGCCAGAATGCAAAACGTCTTTGTGAAGCGCGTAAGATCCCTTACATCTACATTCCTGTTAATGATGGTGTGGACGAAAACGGTCGCCCTGTAAAGATTGATTCTATCATTGCCGATATTCAGGATCGCGCAGGGGTAGAAGTCATTGCAACTATGCCGCAAATTTTCTATAACGGTGATTATATCGGTGGCTTTGATGAGTTCCGATCCTTTGTAGTCAAAAACAAGATTAATGGTTAAATACCTTCTTTGGAGGGTGCATTTATGTTACTGACTGCTAAGAGTGCTAAAGAGTACAAACAAGAACTATTCGAAAAACAGGGGGGCATTTGCCCCCTTTGTCAATTGCCGCTTTTTGAGGATATGAGCAAAAACCATCTTGACCATGATCATGACCTAGACGGGAAAGGACAAGGCCGAGTAAGGGGATTGCTTCATTCGTGTTGCAACCGCCTAGAAGGATCGTTGACCGGAGACTTTAAGCGGTTTGGTGTTGGTGCTTTGGGTGCTGATTTCGTTGTTTGGGCTACAAACTATGTTAATTACATCAAAGGAGACTACACCAACAATCATTTACATCCTCAATACGCTGTCGATAAAGTAAAGCGATTTTCACGCTTGACACGCGCGGAGATGGTTGCTATTATGGACGCAGAAGGTTTCGATTACTGCGACGCTGATACAAGAGAAGAGATCACGAAGAAGTATAAGAAACAATTTATACAAAGATTAAGATAGTAGTTGACAACATGAAATGGGAGTAGTAAGATACTCCCATCTAATCAAGAAGGAGAATCAACAATGCGTAAGATGTTTAAAGCTGGTGTGGCCTATGTTTTTAAATCTGAGCAAGCACGTAAAGACTTCTTAGAGGACGACTACGAAGGTCTGAAAGATACCTACGAAGCAATCAAGAATGGATTTACTGTTCTTAAAGTGTCACCTATTGGTTATGTAAGTGAAATCTCGGTTGATGGGAAAACCTACACCGCTAAAGACTTTGACCCGCGTTGGGAATTTATGCTGCTTCCGTGTGACCGCATTCTGTTTCGTGCTGTTCAATTAGTGAAATGATAGAGGATTATATTATGGTACAGAAAACGTATAAAGTGTATCCGGCTAAGTCTTCCAATGATGCTGTTTTTGAAAGAGGCCGCTATTACACTTTCCGTAATACTGAGTCCGCAGAGGAATTTGTTAAACGCTATCCACAACATAACAAGTTCCTGTATGGTGTGCTTCACAAGGGCTTTAAAGTTCTGACTGTTAATGTTATGGGTAAAGTGTATTTGGTAGAAACTCATGATTATGAGGGCGCGTCAATCATGATTGATGCAAGTGAGCGCAAATACTTTAAGCGTATCACTAAAAAGCAGTTTGAAGAAATGAAACCAGTTAAGAAAGAAGAATCACTGGAAGATCTGATTAACTTGTTTGGTAAAGTTCGCTCTATCTCCTTTGCGATTGAAGATGACATTACCGACAATAAAATCTTTATCAAGAGCGCGGAAGACCTGAAAGAGTTCCTTATTGAAAATAGATTTCGGCTGGAAACCTTTCTTGAAAGTGAAATTATTCGACATGATACCTACGCTAAATTCAGCGCAGAGAAAGTAGCTGAACTGAAAGAGATTCAAAAGTCACTTTAACGCTTGACATGATGAAACGGGAGTAGTAAAATACTCCCATCTAAACAACGAGAGGATTATATTATGGCTAAATTCTTTGAAGGGCATTACTATACATTCCGTGAAGGCGGTAAAGATGAGTTTCTAGACTTTTCTCGCTATTCAATTATTCTGACCGATGCTTCGCGCCGTGGTCATATTCGGGTTGCTGAAATCGTAGAAAAGGGCTTTAAAGTATTAGAAAAAGATGATCACGGTCATGTTGTTACTATTGAAGCTGGAGATGTAGTTTATTCCGCTAATGATATTGTGGATTATTGGGCTACTATGATTATGCACAATGAGCGCAAATACTTTAAACGCATCTCAAAAGAGACATACGAAGCGATGAACAAGAAAGAGGATGCAATGCCTACTTACTTTAAAAAAGGTAAATGTTATTCGTTTACCCCAGAAGGTTTGCAAGAATTTAAGCGATTCTGGGGAGAGCATGATCCAGATCACAAAGAAGCCATGAAACTTGTTGATTTTGTTGAATATGGTTTTTTGGTTGAAGAAGAATTTCACGGATCGGCTACCATGATCACCGCGAAAGGTGAAACTGTCAAGGCAGATCGTTTTTGTGATCAATGGGCTTGTGTGTTTGACGGTGGCGAATTTGAATACTTCGCGGAAATCACTAACCATCAATTTCATGCTATGCAAGCGGAAGGTCAGAGATTTAAAGTAGGCGAACGATACAAGCCAAATCAGCATAATTTGCCTCATTGGTTTAATACTGAAACTGTGTCCAGTCATGTTATTGAAATTGTTCAAAAGCTGGAACAAGGATTTAAGGTAACTAAAGTAGATTCTTTCGGAAGTGTTGACGCGGTTGAAGTTGATGGTGTAGAATATACTCCTAAATCTTTCGGGCTTTGCTGGTATCACCTGATCAGCAATGATGAACGTTATAACTTTGTTGAACTGCCATCTGAACCGGAAGAAGCACTAGAGGATCATGATCATCTATCTGAACTGGTTAAGCTGTTTGGTGATCTGCCGGATGGTGTTGGTGTGGCGGTAATGGGTGAAGGTGCTGTTATCCGAAACCTGAAAGACTTTAAAAAGTTCTTGGTTGACATGCTGCCTAAACTCGATGAGAATCTCGATACAGATATTCAGAATCGCAAAGAAATTGTTAAAGAGACTGAAAAAGAGATCGAAGAGATTCGAGCAATTCGCCAGAAAGTGAAAGCAGTAAAGAAAAAAGTTAGTGCTTGACATGCGAAGGGAGTATTCTATAATACTCCCACTTAACAACGAGAGGATTATATTATGTGGGTACAAGATATTTGGTATACTGTAACTAAAGAAAATCTTGACGCATTCAGCGACCAATCTTGCGCTAATAGCTCAATTGCTGGTATTCTTGAAGATGTTTTTGGTGGTGTAGATAAAATTCGTTTTAAAGTTGTTGTTAATTCTATGGGGTGTGTAAAAGACCTATACACCGAAGATAAAGACCTTGATCTTGAACTTCGTCTTCGTATTGAGAATGCAAGTCTAGGTTATTGGTTTGAAGATAACGAATATGAATACTTCACCCCAGCAATTAAAGTTTTTGCAACTAAACTGGAAGCTGTGTTGAATCTCCGACCAATTAATGTTGACGGCTACATTATCAAAAATATTCAGGAGTGGGATTCATATCTAGATCAGATTATCCGCAATGGTAAGCAGGAAGCCGCTAATAAGAAGCGACAAGAGATTAAACAACTGAAAGCTGAACTAGAAGCTAAAGAAAAAGAATTAGCAGAACTGGTAAAATAACTATCAACGAGCGGGAGAAATCCCGCTTTTTCATAGGTGATATAATGGAAAAACTAATCAAAGACATTACAGAGATCGCAACGGGTAAAGAAAACGAAGTAAGCAAAGAGAACGCGAACAAAGACGCGCGAACATTCCCGACACGTCGAGATCTGATTGCAGGTGCGGTGTCTAAACAGATTGCTAAAACCGTGTTACCTGAGCACATCTATAAAGCGCATGTAGACGGTGATATTCATTATCATGATATGGATTATGCACCCGCTATGCCGTTTACTAACTGCTGTCTTGTTAATCTCAAAGACATGTTGGAGAATGGTTTTAAATTGGGCAGCGCACAAATTGAAAGTCCTAAATCAATTGGCGTTGCATGTGCTGTAACCGCTCAAATTATCGCACAGGTGGCAAGTCATCAATATGGCGGAACAACAATTGCAAACATTGATCAGGTGTTAGCGCCATATGTTAAGAAAACATATTATAAACACCTTGCTGATGCCGAAACCTACGGAATAAAAGCTGATACTCTCTATGCACAAGAGAAGACAGAAAAAGAAACTTTAGATGGATATCAGGCGTTGGAATATGAGATCAATACTTTGTTCTCTACCAACGGTCAAACGCCTTTTGTGACGTTAACATTTGGTATGGGTACTAGCTGGGAAGAAAAACTGATTCAGAAAGCTATTCTGAGAGTTAGAACTAAAGGTTTAGGTAAAGATGGCATCACTCCTGTGTTTCCTAAGCTGGTGATGTTCCTTGAAGAAGGATTAAACCTTAAGCCGGAAGATCCTAACTATGATATTAAACAAATGGCGCTTGAATGCTCAAGCAAACGTCTTTATCCTGATTATATCTCTGCGAAGAATAACCGTAGTATCACCGGATCTAGTGTTCCGGTTAGCCCGATGGGTTGTCGTAGCTTCCTGGGTGTGTGGCATAACGAGAAAGGCGAGGAAGTATTAGACGGACGTAATAACTTAGGTGTTGTGACTCTGAACCTTCCACGTATTGCTCTTATTGCCGCTCGTCGTGCTGGTAAAGCGTCTGTAATGCGCAAGATTGAGCTATTCGAACAAGAGCTAGCTAATCGTATGCCTATTTGCTTTGATGCGCTAATGAGTCGCGTAGACGCTTTAAAAGGTGCTAAAGCCAATGTTGCCCCTGTACTGTATACCGAAGGTGCATTTTTCCGTATTCATCAAAACGATGAAATTTTGGAAGTGTTGAAAGATGGTCGCGCTAGTATCTCTCTTGGGTATATTGGTTTGCATGAGGTGTTGAGCGTCCTGTTTGGTGTTCATCCGTTTGATTCGGAAGATGCGCAGCGATACGGTAAACATATTCTTAAAATCCTGCGTCATTATACTGACAAATGGAAGGAAGAAACCGGACTTGGGTTTAGTCTTTACGGTACGCCAGCCGAGAGTCTTTGCTATCGATTTAATCGACTGGACCGAGAGCAATTTGGTATTGTTAAGGGTGCTACAGATAAAGACTGGTACACCAACTCATTCCACCTTGACGTAGACCGGAAAGTTACACCGTTTGAGAAAATCGACTTTGAGAAAGACTATCACTGGCTGGCGTCTGGTGGCATGATCTCTTATGTTGAGTTCCCAGACATGAAAAACAACATTAAAGGGCTTGAAACTGTAGTAGACTATGCAATGATTAAATTACATTACTTTGGTGTTAATACCCCTTCTGATGTGTGTCATGTATGCGGATCTACTAAGGAAATGAGAGCGACCGAGTCTGGTTTTGTTTGTCCTGATTGCGGCAATGACAATCTGGAAAAGATGAATGTTATCCGTCGCGTTAGTGGATATCTTGGATCTGTTGATCTGCGTCCATTTAACCACGGGAAACACTCCGAGATGGTAAACCGCGTTAAGCACATGTAATTTTCAGCCGATCCGAAAGGGTCGGCTTTTTCGTTTTGGGGTGTTGACAACCTGATTAGCTCATGTATAATGCTCACATCGAAAACAAAGAGAGGACAACATTATGATGTTTTGTGTACTGAGCAAAGAAGTTAAACTTCGTAAACTGGAAATTGGTGATGGTGTTGTTGTTAAAATGCACGCTAGCACATTGGCTAGTTTTAATTTAAAGGAAAGTTTTTTTATTAGAGGAACGGTGGTTAATATCTGCTGGAGTAAAGGCGAAGGAACACAAATCCGTAGCTTTTGCGTAATTGACGATGATAATAACCTGTATGTGATTCGCTATCAGAATAATTCTGTGTTGGTTTATACCGACAATTCACGAGAATTGTATACTCTTGAATTTGTTAAGCGTACTGATTGCGATCGATTTGTTCGTGCTTATGAAGAAGATGGCTGTTTTGCGACTGAAACAGAAATACATGAATATGTTCCTATGGAAGTAGGAACAGAAATTAAACACAAGATCACGGATCGTATTTTTAAGGTTGTGGCGGTTGCTCATACTCAATTTGTAGCTCAAGCGCCGGATGAAGAATTTATTATCTACAATATTGGTAATGCAAGTTCTCATTTTCATAATGTACAATATCGCGATCTTTGAAATAATGTGAGGTGACTATGAAATCATTAAACCGTAAACGTAAAGCACAACGACACAAAGAACGAGCTAAAAAGATTGCTATTGAACTGGTTGAGCGTGAGGATAGCTATTTGTCTACTGGTCGTTTGTATACATTCCATGCATTGATTGATGGTAAGCCAGTATTGCATAATCATGATTGTTTGGCACTGTTTCACGAGATCGAACCTATCCATCGTGAATGGGATGATAACAAAGCAAAAGGTCAATATTTCCTTACTTGTTCGTGTGGTCATGCTGGATGTGCTGGATATTGGGAACCTGTTACTATCCGTGAGAAAAATGATACTGTTCAATGGGTCGCCCGTACCCGCGATGGTTATGATAAAGGTGCTGATGGTACTGGTGATAACGTAGTTTACTTTAATCGTGATTGGTATTATATGGCGCGATGTATGACCCTGTTTTATCTTGACTCGATGCCGTATGAATATTTCAGTTTCCAGAACGGGTCCGAAATGACAGGGAAGGAATGGTCTGAATACATTCGAAAAAATTTAAAATAAATGCTTGACGGGGATCGCGAGATCCCCTATACTATATTCATCAAGACGAGATACAACTTTACAGGAGAATCAAATATGTGGACTTTACTGATTTGGGAAACTGAAAACGCACAAGTAGAAATCCGTGAATACGAATACCTAAGCCCAGCTTATCTATTGGCATCTCGCGGTGGTTACTATAAAGCGCAGATTGTAAACGAGTTCGGGGTAATTGAATATGAGTTCTGATACATACGGCAAACTACGCTATGCCGATATTAAAGATTGTGATATGGTTAACGGTGAGGGAGTGAGAGTCTCCCTTTACGTTACCGGATGTTCACACGCATGTGATGGTTGCTTTAATGCTAGCCTACTCAATCCTAAGAACGGGGAACCATTCACCGATGATACAATGGGATTGATTTTGGATCTGCTTAGACCTGATTTTATTCAGGGGCTAACATTCTTAGGTGGCGATCCACTGTATAAACGCAATTTAAAGGGTGTACAGCGGATCATCGATGAAGTAAAATCATGGATGCCAAATAAAGATATTTGGCTATGGTCCGGTTATACCCTTGACCAATTGAATGATGAGCAAAGAAAAATTGTAGAATCAGTTGACATGTTCATCGATGGGCGTTATATTAAAGATATGCCAACGAAGAAGCCGTGGCGGGGGTCTGACAATCAAGTACAATACAAGATTGTTAATAGTATTCCAGTGAAAATTATTTGAGGTTATTATTATGGAATGGGAAGTTGGTAAAACTTACAAGATTGAATGCGAAGCATCGAAAGCCGAACTGACTAAATTTTCGTCGTCTATTAACAGATGTATTGTGGACTTGTTGGCTGGTCGCCCGTTTAGGGTAGAAGACATTGACGATGATGGTGATGTTAGAGAAATTACTATTATCGGCAGTGGTTACGACTCTATGACGTTAAAAGAATCCCCTATTGGCTGTTCCGGTGTGTGGTTTTGGTCGGGTGAGCGTCGTTTCTTTACCGAAGTTACTATTGAACCGAAGATTCCAGAATCGGAAGAAAAAGAAGAAGACCTAACTTTAGAACGTCTGGGTCTGCTTATGGAAGCCTACGACATTCAGTTGATCGATAAGACAGGATTGCATAATAGTATTGCTAAAATCACTACACTGGAGGGGATTAAGAGCGTACTGGATGGTATGCCTAGCCGGATCGGTGCTATCCGCGAATACAAGCAAACGCGCGACCGTATGATCCAATTAGAATCACGTATCAAAAATGAGAGATGATAATATGAAATGGGAAGAAGGTAAGACCTATAAGTTGGGTGGCGAATACGAAAAGAGTATTTTGCGTGATTGTTGGCGTTACGAACGAAGACCTAATATTGATGGTATGTTTACATATCTCGATAAACCATTTATTGTTGCTACGGTAGACCGTTGGGGTAATGTGCGTTCAATCTATAATCATGAGGGTGATTATATTAGTTCTATCGATGTTGGTGATAATATATGGTTTTCCGATGGCGACCGAGCGTGCTTCAAAGAAGTTTTATTGCCTGGTCATGAGCATATGATCTAATTGATCTTCTCAAATTGGCGATGGATAATTATAAAATTCGCTTTGAATGCAAATCACATGCGGCTATCGGTGCTAATGCATTGCGTCATATCTCCAGTTTTGAAGAGTTGAAAGATTTTCTTGACAAAATGCCGGAAAGAGTGCAAGCTATACAGGAAGCAGAGAAAGCATTAAACGAACTTGATAAAATCGGTTAAGGGGAATATATTATGAAATGGGAAATTGGTAAAACTTACACTTGGAAAGATGAAAAAGCTAAAACTGAGTTTATTACTAACGGTGAAGGTGTTCTTTCTCCGCTTAACAGCGATATTAGTGCAGCTATTGGTGACAAGCCATTTACCATCATCGAGATCGAGGGTAATGGTTGGATTGATGCAATCGAACTAGACGGTGTTTATCATACGGCGAAAACTGCTACAGGAAAAGACATTTGGACTGCAACATATTTCTTTAGTCCATTCGATAGAAAATTCTTTCGTGAAGTTGAAGAAGTTCCCCAGAAATGGGAAGTTGGTAAAACTTATACTTGGAAAGATGCGAATGCTATGACCGACTTCTGTCATTATGCTGAAAACGGATCTAACCTTAATTATGTTATTGCACGAGCAATAAATTATAGACCTTTTACTGTTAAAAATGTTAGTCTATCTGGGCAAGTTAATGTAATTGAAATTGATGGTAAAGACCATACTCTAATGAGTGCAACCGAAGATAGCGACCATAAAGGAACTAGCTGGTTTATTGATTCTGATAGAAAATTCTTTCAAGAAGTAGAAGAATTGGAAGTTATAACCACTGATTCTAAGATCGTTGGACAATTGAAGCGTCTGTTTAGTAGTCGTTATGGCCTGACAATGGTTAAATTTGGCGAAGCAAATGAAGGTAAAACCTTTGAACGTTTCGATGACTTCGTTGCGGCACTTGACAAAATGGACGAAATCATGCAAGATCGCCAGAAGATTAAAGACCTTCAAGAAGACATTAAACGTCGTGAAGTTGAATTTTTGATTGGTAAAGAGCGAGGTTGGTAATATGTTTGTTGTTGGTATGACCTATCAGTGGAAAAACGAACAAGCGCGTAAAGCATTTGCAACCAGTGATGCGAATCGTGTGATCTCCGAGTTTATCGGGGACCGTGCGTTTAAAGTCTTAGCTATTGATTCATCCAGTATACCTGAATATGTTTCTGTGATTGAAATCGATGGTAAGGCTTATCAGTGTCCAGACAATGAAAAGGTTTATCTTTATGCTTGTAATTGGTTTTCACCTACCGAAGATCAATATTTTAAAGTAGTATCAGCAGAACTATCATCCGAAGCAATGATGCAACAATTCTTCAATAACTACGAAGTTTCTGTACGTCGCTATGGCGAAGAAGAAGTGTTTAAAATCGATGATTACAATCAGTTTAAACGAGTATTTGCCACTAAGTTACAGCGTGATTTTGAACGTGACCAACGGATCAGGGAACTGGAAGAAGAACTTGAAAGATTAAAGGCTGAGAAATGATCGAGATATACGGCATACCGAAAGAGGCTTATCATTGTTATGGTTGTATTAGTGCAATGAAGCTACTGGATGATCTGGGTATTCCGTATACAATTAAACCAGTATTCAAACAGGTCGGGGTTGACATTATTCCCGACCGTGATATGATTGAAGAACTGGCGGGGAGGCTGAACTCAAAGAGCCTCCGATTTGTATATCCCCAGATATTCATTGACAACGAGCACATTGGAGGCTATAAAGAACTGAGGGCGATTTATGATTATTGAGAATTTAGTTTCGGTGTTCATTATTGCTTTATTTGCTATAATGGCTTTACCGTTGAAGACGTGTAAACACTGTAACGGAACAGGATTGCGTGGTGATGGGTGTTGCGCTCATTGTCACGGGTCTGGTAAAGTAAGTATCATTAAGTAATTCTTGAGTGAGGAATATATTATGTTAGTACACAATGCAATCGCACACATGGTTTACTCTAGATTTGGACGCATGGAAGAAATCAATATTACCGACGCGGATTTAGATCTGATGCAAGTCGAAGGTCAGACGTATCTGAAAAATAACGGCGTGAATATCGGTAAAGCGCGTGTGCGTGAATTGTTGGTTGAATATATTCTCTCTGAATTTGGCATTAGTGCTTTCGGTGTGAAAGAGATTGCACCAAAGCGAGAAATCTCTGATAAGATGATCAAGAAATGCCAGAAAGCACGACGTAAGGGTTTCTAATGAAGATTGAAACATTAATCGCATTGCCAGCGGCGGGGAAAACTGATGCTATACTTTCCCACGTCCTAGAGACAAAAGAAAAAGCGGTTATTGCTTCGCCATCTCGTGTTTTAAGTGAACAATCTTACAATAAGTTTAAAAGAATGGGCGGTCGTGCTGTCTTGATTGATAGCACCAGACTAAGAAGCCTTAAGACAGTGCAAGCGTCGATAATGCAGTCAGTTAAAGACGGTGCTGATGTGATATTCATTACACACACCGCGTTATCTAATATGGAACGTTCAAAAATGTTTGGTGAATATGCTCTTTACATTGATGAAGTTCCTCAACTGGTCGAATTTAATGAATATCCGTTTAAGTCTAATCTTGAACTTATCACGAAGCATTGCGAACCAATCGCCGATGAATCAGAATGCCTACAGAACCTAGTTCTAAAAGATTCTGAGAAGTCCGCTATCAAAGAAAAGATAGAAAGTGCGAAGGATGGTACTGATATGATCGATTCTTCGCTTAGAGGACTTTATGAGGCGTTATTAGAAAAGAAAATTAACGTTATGGTAAAACATAACGACGGACACCGGAAAAACGGGTCGAAAATTGTTTTCTTGAACGACAATAAACATGGTACATGGGGAGACTTTAAAAAGGTTACGATAGCATGTGCAAATCTCTTTGATACATACAGCGGAAAGTATCTGCGGTACTATGCGAATTGCGATTTTGTTCCTAGTGCGCTAGAATCGCGGCTGTATTTTAAAGAATACAAAAATACCGATAGAGTTAATATCGTGCTAATGACCGATTCTGAAAGATGGTCCCGTCATCAATCAGAAACAAATAATACCTTTGAACGTCTTGTTGATATGGTTAAAGATGAATGTGGTGATGACTTCATATATACCGTTAACCGTGACCGAGAGGCGTGCACAAATGGTATTGGTGAGCGGATACCATACGGATCTTATGGTCTTAACTCTTACATTCATCATAAAAATGTTGCTGTGATGTTCAGCTTTAACCCTCAACGGTGGGAGATTGACATTTTAAAAGGATTGGCGCATAGTTGCGATCTTCCAACAAATGAGTTTTTGAAAGCGCGTCATGTTTCTGACTATCTGGAACCAGCATTTCAATTATGCTTACGTTGCAACCTTAGAGACAACGAGAGCAAAGAGAAGGTTAATTTATATGTTCCTGATTGGGCGTTAGTGGACTATCTAAAAACTTTTCTTCCTAACGCCAATGTTATAACAGACCGCATGATCTCTTTAGAATGTGGTGAGCGCAAAGGTCGAAAATCGTTTAAGAAGATGTTCGATTTTAACGAGAAGGAGAACGCCAGATTTAATGGATTCAAGCACCGCATGAAGAAAAAAGGAAAAACTCTTGACCCGTCTGATGGTGAATCTGTAGAGATGGTTAGAGTGTGGATAACTAAGCAAAGAAAATATAATGGTAATGGGGAATAGCCCGAAAGGGTTATTTCCTAAATAATAGCGAGGGTGCGAAGTGTCTGATTATGTAAACAATAAAGAGCTTTACGAAGAAATTTGTCGTTGGAAACAACGAATTGCAGCCGAAGGTCGACAAGTGCCAATGAGCAACCAAATCGGCCTAGCAATTATGCAAATCTCTAAAAATCTATCACGGCGTTTTAACTTTTCTGGCTATAGTCAAACGTGGCGCGAAGAAATGATCGACGATGGAATCGAAGCGGCGGTCAAGGGTTTGATTAATTTTGACGAGACAAAGTATAAAAATCCTCATGCTTACATTACGCAAGCGTGCTTTAATGCCTTTGTACAGCGCATTAAAAAAGAAAGAACAGCAACCGCCGCAAAATACAAATATTTTGTGCATCATGTGTATGACGAACGCGACGCTGATATGTGCCAGATTGCGGATGAGGCATTCATACAGGACATTTACGATAAGATCAACAACTACGAGGAATCGGTCAATAAACCGAAAGCGCCAAAGGTTGAAGATGTATTGACCGAGGAATTGCCTAGCCTGGACCAATTTTATGAGATTGAAAATTAACATTTCCCGTTTGCTGGAAGAAGCAGAGTTTGAAACTGACCTTGTGCCGTATTTCTCCAAATTATTTTTGAGAGATTGCGGCGTTCCGGTGATTATAGATCCGTGTAATATCAAGTCACCGGATCTTGAGGTCTTGACGGGTACAATCTCACATAGCTATAATGTATCAGAAGATGAATTTTCTTTAATCATCGACTATATCCCAGAAGGAAAATAATATGACTTACGATGAACAACATGACCAGATTGTAGTGAATGAAGTAGACAAAGTACAAGCAGAACTAGAGGCGAAAGCCGCTAAGAAAGCGGAAAAGATCTTGCGTAAGAACGCGCGAGAGATTGAACGCCTTAAATTGTGGGCTGAAAAGGCTATCATCGATGATAACCGTGATGCGTATATCTACGCTATCGGAAAGTTACGTGATATCTACAAACAGCCACACACGCCAGAACTGCTTTCTGCTATGTGGATTAGTACACGGCAAACGGTATTAAGTATGCTGTAATGGCTTTATAAGGGAGACTCCGAAAGGGGTTTCCCTTTTTATTTTTCTATGATATAGTGAGAGCATCGAAAACGAAGAGAGGAAGAGACTATGAAAATTTTGCTTTTGGGTGATCTGCATACTGGTATCGGTGGCGATGATCCGTGGGTGCATGAGTATATTTTAGACACGATCAAGAAAGCGGTTGATTATTCTAAAGAAAATGGTATTAAGACATGGATTCAAACAGGGGATTGGTTTGATTGCCGCAAGGCGATAACTCATGAAACCATGAAATTTAACCGTACTAAGGTCATCCCATTACTGGAAGAGGCTGGAATTACTTGTTATATCACGGTCGGGAATCATGATATGTTTAAACGAAACAAGATCCAGCCTAACGCACCGCGTGAAGTGTTAAGCCAGTATGATTGCATTAAGGTCATCGATAAGCCGGAAACAGTTACCTTTGATGGGGTATCGTTTGATCTGTTCCCGTGGTTTTGTGATGACAATAAATCAGAGGTTTTAGAGTTTATTCAAAATTCATTCAGCGAATATTGTGTAGGCCATTGGGAGTTGTCTGGTTACTATTTCTATAAAGGTCTAAAATCCGAAGGTTATAGCGCGGACTTCCTCAAGAAATACCGTGAAGTGTTTTCCGGTCACTTTCATACTATCAGTGATGGCGGTAACGTAACGTATATTGGCACACCATACACACTAACGGCGGGTGACGAAAACGATCCGCGTGGTTTTTGGGTATTCGATACAGATACACACAAAAAAGAGTTTATCCAGAATGACAAAACTTATCATGTGCGTATCACTTACCCGTCAGATGATAAAATCGATGTAGAACGATTTAAGGGGCTTAGTGTGCGTCTTATCGCAACGGTTGCTGATAATGGATTAACTAAGTTAGAAAGCGCGTTAGAAGCTGTTGTGCATAAGCTAAAAGTGGTCCATAAGCTGGAGAGTAGCGCATCACAGGAAACAGGTGTTATTGAAGTTAAAAGCACTATTCAGATGGTCTATGAATATCTGGAAGAACAAAACCTAGAACCGGAAGAACTTGCGGCAGTTAAGCGTATCTCTGATGAACTTTTAGCCGAAGTAAATAGCGCAAAAAGTTAGTTGACGCGGGGAGAAATCCCCGTTATACTCACTAAAAATTGATGGAGGTTATTATGATTACCGATGCACTGAAAGAAATTAACGCAAGTTTAGAGAAGTTCACTAAGATCCGAGTTTTTGAGGTTGTTCGGAATGGTCAACCTATGCTATCCTTCCGTTCTAATTACGGGATGTGGACACATGACGAAATTCCTTTCGACCGAGACAATATCACTAGACTGGAACTAGCGACCATTGTATCCCGTAAGATTGCTGATATTACCCAGAATGTTATTGCGCGTGGGTCTATGGAGTCTGTACGATGAAAACACTTGCACAAAAAGTAATGGAATTTAATGCAGCGTTGCCTATGTTCGCTCGCCGTAAGGGGATCTCCGTTGATGTATGGTATTCCAAAGATCATGAAGAAGTTCGGATGATGCTCGAAAAGCGACTCACTGACACTACCGTTAAGTGTAAGATTCGTTCTATTCCTCGCGAGGAAATAGAATTTGATGAAAGCTATTACTTTACGCTGCGTCATGTGCTGAAACAAGCAATGGATGAACTTTTAGAAGACCTGAAACAATATGAGATTGAAGGGGGGACATATTATGAATATGACTATGGTCGCGGCTGATTCTGATTCGCTGGTAATTGAACATTTTATTGAATTGGTGAACAAATACACAATAAAACAATCATATCACAAGAATCCAATCTATGGCTATCTGAAAGCGCGTATTGCTAAAATGTGGGGTCAGCCAGTGGTTAAGATGTGGTATGATGACGGCTACCGTCGTTACCTTAAAGTTATTCATCCACAGGATTTGATGGTAACTATGGACATTGGCGTATTTGTAAAAGACAAAGTAGAAGCCATTATTAAGAGTGTGGTTGGTGAATATAATCCGATTGTATATGGTGCTTTCGTCCAGTGGATACAATCCAGCAAGTATTATTTTCCGAATACTCCATTGACGCTAACAGGTTGGATCTCTGTCATGCATAGCGGTGTATTCCTGGAAGCGTCAGAGACAATGTACAAGGGATATATTCTCCCGCATCGACTGGTGAAGTGTGATTACCGCTTGACTGTAGGTGAATTTCGTGATATTCTGGAACAGCAAGCGGAAGACCTGCAAGGTGAAATTGAAGAATTTTTAGAGGAACATAAACTAAAATGATTCTATCGATGACCTACCTTAGACACAGGGTTATAGAAGGTCTTCGCGAATATCTGGCACTGAATAAAGGGGTTTATATTGACCCCTTTATGACCTATGATCCGGCGACACTGGATTATGTGATCATGTTGCCAGATCGCAGAGACACACTAGTTAAAGTGAAGGCGGCAAGTGTTTACAACATTGATGAAGATGTGTTAGCATTTAATATTATGGAATGTGTGATCGCGGAGTGGATTAATGGCAAAGTTAAATTTTAAAACCTTGCGCTATCAGAATATAATGAGCGTAGGTGCTGAACCTGTAGAGATTCAGCTAGACGGATTCAAAAAGACACTAATCACTGGTGTTAACGGTGCTGGTAAATCAACAATGATCGAGGCGCTTTGCTTTGTATTGTTTGGTAAACCGTTTCGTAGTATCAAGAAAGGCCAATTGATTAACAGCGTCAACAAAAAGAAACTGTTAGTCGAAGTCTGGTTTGAACTGGACGGGAAAGAATTTTATATTAAGCGTGGTCAAAAGCCGGAAGTATTCGAAGTGCATCGCGACGGTCAAAAGATCGACGAGAGCGCAAGCACCAAAGACTTTCAGGAATATTTTGAAGGTATCATAGGCATGAACCTAGCCAGCTTTAAGCAGATTGTTGTTTTAGGCACTGCTGGTTATGTTCCGTTTATGAGTCTTCCGGCAGCGGGTCGCCGTAAGCTGGTCGAGGATTTGCTTGATATTGCCACATTAGGAGAAATGGACAAGCTGAATAAAGCGTATGTGCGCGAGATTACCCAGAATATCCAAATGCAGGAAATGAAAGCTAATCACATTCAGCAACAAATCAACACTCACAAAAAGTACATAGAAGACGCGAGCAAGGCGAGTGCCGAGAATCTCCAGCGTTTACAGAATATGTATGATAAAGAGGTAGAGTCGGCTAAAGCATTTAAAGCCGAAGAAACGCGCTTGACCGATGAGCTATTGGCTGTTGTTATGCCGGAAGACCCCAGCGCGGCATTGGCTAAAATCAATACTGCTATTGCTCAGATTGGTGCGCAGATCCAGAACTTTGACCGTGTTATCCATATGCACGAGAAAGGAGGGGTTTGTCCTACGTGCACACAACCGATCATTCAGGGTAATGATCAGGCTGTACGCGAACAAAAAGCACAAGCAGAACATAAACTGTCTCTGATTGACGAGAAACGCGTAGAATACGCAGAGAAAGCCAATTCTTTCCAGACAGCACAAACTAAAGTCTTGGAAATTAAACGCGCTATAGAGTCACAGAGAGCAAATTTAACGGCATCTGTAGGTCGGGCTAAACAGATTCAGAAAGCAATTCAGGAATTACAAAAAGAAAGGGTTGACAATTCCGAAGAACTTGCTAAACTGGAACACGAACTGGTAGAGATTACCAATGAAAAATCAAAACTAGTTCTTGAAAAATATCATCGCGGATTTGTAACAGAAATGTTGAAGGATTCCGGTGTTAAGGCGTCTATCGTCAAGAAATATATTCCATATTTCAATGATCGAATTGCTTATTATCTGGAGATCATGGAAGCGGATTATATCTTTACGTTAGATGAAGAGTTTAACGAAACAATCAAATCACGGGGGCGTGAATCGTTTTCGTATACATCATTCAGTCAAGGCGAAAAAGCACGTATTGATCTTGCGATGCTCTTTACATGGCGTGATGTTGCTGGTAAAGTATCTGGTACTAATATCTCTTTGTTGGTACTCGATGAAATTTATGATGGGGCTACTGACGTTCAAGGCGTAAAAGCACTTGATTCCATCATTGACAAGTTAGATGATAACGTGTATATTATCAGCCATCGTGACCATAACCCTGATGATTTTAGCCGTCATCTCAAGATGGTTAAACGTGGGCGATTCACTGAAATGAATGTTAACATTTGACAGAGTAACGCAGCCGGAGTTAGAATTATATACATTAATCAATCTATATTCCGGTGAAGAATATGTAGTTAGTATGGGGGATATGAAAAACAGCATATACAGCGATGAAGACATAACAAAAATGTTGTCTTGTCGTCATCATGAGTTTATGCTAGTCCCCAACTTTGATAAACTTGATTACCCTGATGCTGGGGTTGCAACAAACTTTAGAACGTGATATACTGATTTTATTTTGGAGATTAATATTATGACTACTTCCGCAAACCTGGCTAAAATTACTGTAGCAGACATTCAGAACAAGAAAACCAGTCTCGAATTTGACCGAGCAATGAACAAGATCCGTAAAGCGTGGGTACTGCAAATGCCGGAAAGCGAGAAAGCTAAAATGAAGGTTATCCCGCAGCAAGCACGCTTTGAACTGTACGCGCATATTGATGATATGGTGCAAAAAGAATGGATCGCGGCAATGCGCAAGTATTACGATGATTCAATTGCTAAGGGCGCTAAAACTATTCGAGGTAAAGATATTCTCGAAAAGGGTTATCAGATTGACACTGATGAACTGCTGATTGAAGCCGCTAGCGTAGTAGTAACTCGTCTGATCGCAATTGCTGATGGGAAGTGATAGAATGAAACGTATGAGCTTAAAAGAACAAATGCTATTCATCCTACAAAATCATAAATTATGTCATATTCCGTTTGACTATATCAAAGATAATGATGTAATGAACTACCGTCACGGGATAGAATGTATTGAGTGGTATTTTGTCCTAGATAAATTTGTTGATGATGTGATTCGTCGTAAACTTGCGTTTGATGTTCGTGGTGATCTGGTATATCTCGATGACAAAAAGACCGCAAAGAATCCTGTTACTGTCTATGCTCTGCAACAATACTTGACAGCTTACATTGGATTGAAGTATACTCACTCATCCGACAAGGAAGCCGAGAAAAAATTTATCGAAAGAATGCTAAAGATTCAAAACGAACACGAAGTAAACCCGTAATTAATTGATTAACATGATAAAGGTGATTTGATGAAACTGACTAAAGAAACTATTGCTACTCTGAAAAACTTTTCCGCTATTAACCCAGGTATCATCCTGAAAAAAGGAAATGTGCTGATCACCAAAAACATGACAAACGTTGTATATGGTGAAGCGACTCTGAATCAAGAACTGGAACACGAAATCGGGATCTATGATCTTAACTCTTTCTTGGGTATCCTGAATCTGGTAGGAGATGAAGCAGATATTACGGTTGATAACCGCACTGGAAACATTCGTGTGTCTAACGATCGACTGAAAATTAACTATCCTGGTGCTAGTGCTGCCGCTATCGTATCACCGAAAGGCCGAGTTACTCCACCTGCAAGCGATGTAGATTACGAACTGAGCAACGACGATCTGAAACAGCTTATGAAAATGAGCAATCAGCTTAAAGTGGATCGCCTTGAATTTCTACCGATTGATGGTCGTCTGATGATCAAAGGCTGGGAAGAGATTGACAAAAACAATCCTAATGAGATGTTTTGTCTTGACATGGGCGAATATACCGGAACCGCCGACTTCCATTTCTTTATTCGTAAAGACAACATGAAACTGGTTGCTACTGACTTCGGCGATTACAAACTGAGCTTCACTCGCCGTAAGGCTGTATGGCTGGCAAGTGAAACCGTATCTTATATGATCGCGTGTGACCTTGACTCCAGCTACACCGACTAATATAATGATTGTGGGGAGTGTAAATACTCCCCGTTTTAATGATGTAATTTGTGAGAGGTGATTATATGCTGAGTGTTAATGAAAATGAGTTTCAGTGGGAACAGAAATACCGTCCGAAATCAATTTCTGAATGTATTCTGCCGGAAGCAGATAAAAAGGTCTTCGCGCAGATCGTTAAGCAAGGCCGAATCCCTTCAATGATCCTGCATAGCCCATCGCCGGGTACTGGTAAAACAACCGTTGCTAAGGCGCTTTGTGAAGATGTGGGTGTTGATTATCTGTTTGTTAACGGCGCAGATTGTAAGATTGATTTTATCCGCGATGAGATTACACGCTTTGCGCAGAGTGTATCACTCGATGAAGAAAAACGAGAAAAAGGCAAAGTTGTTATTATCGATGAGTATGACCGAGCGGGGCTGGCTGATGCTCAAAGACACTTGCGTAGTTTCTCTGAGGCATACTCAAACAATGTGACATTCATCATTACAGCAAATGATCTAGAAGGTATTATCCCAGCGTTGAGATCTCGATTTGATCCCATTACGTTTGGGTCTCCGACTAAAGATGATCAGCTTCGCATGATGAAAGAAATGATCGTTCGGTGTAAAGCAATTCTTGATAAAGAAGGTGTTCCAGTAGAAGAAATGCGCGTATTGGCGGAACTGGTTAAGCAGAACTTCCCAGATTTCCGGCGCGTAATGAAACTTTTGGACCGTTACGCAAAACACGGTAAAATTGATGCTGGCGTATTGAGCATGGTTATCGAAAGTAGCAATACCGAAGTAACCGATGTGGTGGAAGCACTTAAAACTAAACAGTTTGCTAATGTGCGTAAACTTGCACCACGATATACCAATACATACGCTCAATTTGTCAAGAAACTTTATAATGAGTTGTATACTCAAGTTAAGCCAGCGTCGATTATTCGTCTCACTGAGATCATCGGTGAAAATAATCAGATGTTTGCACACGCGGCTGATAAAGAGATTCACATTGTCTTTTTGTTAATGCAATTAATGGTTGAATTGGAGTTCGTATAATGTTAGGTCAATTTTTCGGTGAAGATGATACACAATTAAACGAGCATGAAATTGCATGGCGCTCTCGTGATTGGGAAAAAGTGTCTGAACTAGCGGACACATTCACCGAGAAAACCGACAATGCATTATTTGCTCTGATGGATCATATCACCTTAGATAAACAGCGCGTTAATGTGGGAAACAATTCTGCATATAACCAGAGATGGATTAACACCGCTCTTTCCCAGCACGCAGATTGTCTATATAGCGCGTATGTGATGAATTTAATCGGTCATGGCCTCCCAGATCAAATGCATTTTGATTATCTCTTACAGAGTATTTCTAAGGGGAAACGATACGGTAAATGGGCTAAACTAACAGAAGAATTGGACCAAAAATTGGTTTTAATGGCAGTGGCGAAAGCATATTGTGTAAATATGGATGACGCCCGGTTTTATCTCGATTTGGCTAATGAAAAGGGATATATGGACAAGTTATTGAAGCACATTAAACCGTATGCGACCGATGAACTTTTGGCGGGTGTTACTAAGAATCAGACAGAAAGGAAACGACTTAAAAAGATTATAGAAAGGTGGTAAAATGATTGAAATTAATTTGATTAATCCTGAAAACTTCCTTAAAATTAAGGAGACTTTAACCCGCTGCGGAATTGCCAACAATCGAGACAAGACGCTGTATCAGTCTTGTCATATTCTCCAGAAGAAAGGGCGTTATTACATCGTTCATTTCAAGGAGTTGTTGAAATTAGATGGTCGTAGTGTTAAAATGACGTGGGAAGATGAATTGCGCCGTAATAACATTGCAAAACTTCTTGCGCAGTGGAATCTATGCACCCTGATTGATAGTGATTTTGAAACTACCGAAGTTAATAATTTCCGCGTACTGTCTTTTAAACAGAAAGAAGAGTGGACGCTGATCGAGAAATATCAGATCGGACGCTAAGATACTGATGGGATAGGGGTGTTGACAAACTAGTTCGACTCCCCTATAATGAGTGTCTTTCGTAAGTGAAGGAGTTTATATTATGTATTTTCTGTCATGTGAGCGGGTAGGTGATAAGATCTACGAGCGTTATATTGATGATGCTGGACAAGAACAAGAGCGTTACGTTGAATATACGCCAACATTATTTCATCATGCCGCACCCGGTATGGTTACTAATTATAAAGATATCTACGGCAAGCCTTGCATTGCTAAAAAATTCCCATCTATGAACGAGGCCAACAAATGGCGTAAAAAGATGGGGGAAATGGGGCAAGAGGCACTAGGGATGGATGATTTTATCATCTCCTATCTGTCTGATACGTATAAAGGCGAGATTCGATATGACCGAAATAAAATCCGTGTAGCATGGGTTGATATTGAGGTCACTGCACCTGAATTTCCTAAACCAGAAGAGGCGAAATATCCAATCGATGCAATTACGCATTATGATTCCGTACATGATCGTTTCTTTGTATTTGATTTGAAAGGAAAAAACGGTGAAATCTGGGAAGCAAGAAAATCTATTCTTCGACCTGATATTGTAGAGCGCGTTGTTTATAACGTCTATGATACAGAAGATGAATTGCTATTAGAATACATCCGATTCTTTGAGGAAAACCGACCAGTTGGCTTCACTGGCTGGAACACAGAAACATTCGATATCCCGTATATCATTAAGCGTATCAGTAATAAGTTTGGAAGTCGAACGGCAAACCGATTAAGCCCGTGCGGTAAGATTAAATCCCGAATCTCACAGGATGATTTTGGCAACGAGCGTGAAGCATTTACGATCATGGGGATCGAAAGCCTTGATTATATTGACCTGTACAAGAAATTTAGCTTTACGACTCAACCAACATATGCATTAGATTATGTTGCTGAATATGAGACAGGAATCGGTAAGGTTGATTATGATGGTCCGTTAAAGAAATTGCGTGATGACAACCATCAACTTTACATCGATTATAACATCGGCGACGTTGACCGTGTGTTGGCGATTGATAAAAAACGTGGTTTTATTGATCTGGTGTATAGCCTATGTTTCTATGCAAAGATTAAATTTAACCATGTTTATAATCCGATGAAAGTATGGGATGCTATTATCTTCGGATCTCTGAAAGCAGAGGGTAAAGTAGTACCGGAAAATAAGATACAGCCTAAGCAGACTTATCCCGGCGCATTTGTAAAAGAACCTGTGCCGAATGCTTACCGTTGGATGATGAGCTTTGACTTAACAAGTCTTTATCCATCTATTATTCGACAGGTTAATATTTCGCCGGAAACTATCGCTGGGTCTTTTGATGCTGCACCGATGCACGAGTATATCAATAAAACTGCCCCGCGTCCGAGTGATGAGTATTCTTGCTCGCCTAACGGATGGATGTATCGAAAAGATATTCATGGTATCGTACCGATTGAGATTAAAAAGGTATTCGACCAGCGTAAGCAGTACAAAAACATGATGTTGGCATGTGATCGCAATGCTGAACTCTGTAAAGCGATTCTACACGATGAAAATCATGTTTATGGGGGAACCATTAGCTATAGCGTTGAAGTGCGTCATGACTTCGATGAAGCGTTTAAATCTATGCTTTTGGAATTAAGCAAAGATACCCTAGAAAAATTGCTGGAAGAATGTAAAGACGAGTCGATCTTGTGCAATACAAACCAGCTTTCTCGTAAAGTTTTGATCAACTCCCTTTATGGTGCGTTGGGGAATCCTAAATTCCGCTTTTATGATCTCCGTAACGCTAGTGCGATCACACTGTTTGGTCAGCTTGCAATTCAGTGGATTGAGCGTAAGATTAACGAATACTTAAACGAGCTTTGCGGAACAACTGATTTTGCATATGTTCGTTATTGTGATACTGACTCCGTTTATGTGCTGGTTAACAATGTTGTTGATAAGGTTGGCGGGGAAGATCGTTTCGACGATACCGAAAAACTTGTTGACTTCCTTGATAATTTCGGTAAGCATAGAATGGAACCGATTATCGACAAGGGATATCGCGAGTTATGCGAGTACATGAACAACTATGAGCACTTGATGTTTATGGACCGTGAGGCAATTGCCGGACCGCCTTTGAAATCTGCGGGTATCGGTGGATTCTGGACTGGTAAAAAGCGTTATGCTCTTAATGTTTGGGATATGGAAGGAACGCGCTTTGCTGAACCTAAGCTAAAAATCATGGGCTTGGAAACACAGCGTAGTTCTACTCCTAAAGCATGTCAGAAATCACTGAAAGAATGTATTCGTCGTATGTTGCAGGAAGGTGAAGAGTCATTGCAGGAATACTACGGTATTTTTGAGCAAGAATTTAGAAAACTTGACTATATTGAGGTTGCTGCGGTATCATCTGCAAACAACCTACAGAAATACAGCGATTCAAACGGGTATCCGATTAAGGGTTGTCCGTATGCTCCTTTTTAATCACGTCCACAAGTTCCTTTACAATCTCCGGATTCTGTGCAGCGACATCATTGTCCTCATGAATATCGTTGGCAAGATTATAAAGGCGCGGCTTTCCCTTAACTACAATAAGCTTCCAGTCGCCACGGCGCACACCTATTTGGTCGGTCTCATGAAATTCCCAATACAGATGGTCGTGCTTCTGCTGTGCTTGGTCATTGCCAAGCAATGTAGGCGCGATGCTGAGTCCGTCGAAACCATCACCAGGCAGAGAACGGTTGGTGTAACGCTTGCGGAAATTCTTCACCCCAGCAAGGTCGCAGAAGGTAGGCATGAGGTCGTAGAAAGCAAACTGAAGGTCGCTTACTGAGCCTGCCTTTATATGCTCAGGCCACCATGCAATGAAAGGAATGCGTATGCCACCCTCGTAGCACTGGCGCTTCAATCCACGCAACTTGCCGTCGCGTCCGAAATAAGCAGGATCGGCACCACCCTCCTCATGAGGACCATTATCGGATGTAAATATCACGAGAGTGTTCTTGTCGAGCCCCTTCTCCTTAAGCTTAGCCATAACCTCGCCCACATAAGAGTCGAGTCGGGTTATCATTCCGGCGAAATGGGCATGAGTATGCTCCACAGCATTATATCGCGAGCCTTCCTGTCCGCCCCAAGTCTTGTCGACAAAGAACTTCTTCTTATATCCTTCGAGAATCTGGTCGTCGGGCTGTGCAAGCTCAGCATGAGGCAGAGTGTAGGTGAAGAATCCTACAAACGGATGCTGCGCGTCCTGCTTGTCAATCCACTCAAGAGCCTTGTCGTGGATGATACGTGCCGAATATTGAGGGCGCTTGTAGTAGTCGCGACCAAACATAGGATACTTGATGTTCTCCTCCATCACCTCGCGCACAACAGCCGTGTCGCCCATAGAACGTGAGTAGCGGTTGAGGAAGTTGGGATAATAAAGATGTGCCTGGAACTGGCATATATATCCATAGAACTCGTCAATGCCACGCTTGTCGGGTGTAGACGCTGAGCCTTCGTAGCCGCCTGCCCACTTGCCAAACAAGCCTGTGCGGTAGCCACGATCCTTAAGCATCTCGGGCAATATCTTATGAGCCGGGGCGTAAGGCTCCTGTCCTACCACAGCAAAGTCTACATTATCGCCATACTTCACTGTGTTGTCATACGACCAGTATTCCTTGTTGCCACGCACATGTCCGTGACCCGAATGCTGACCTGTCATAACAGACGCACGCGAAGGAGCCGACACAGGCGAACCAGCATAAGCCTGTGTGAAACGCATACCCTCGCTTGCCATGCGGTCGATGTTAGGCGTAGAGATGAAGGGCTGTCCATAGCAAGCAAGGTCGCCATAACCCATGTCATCGCACATAATGAAGATAATGTTTGGACGCGAAGCGTCAGCCTTCTGTGCCTTTGCCGGTTTTGCCTGCATGAATGATGGAATGCAGGCAAGACCAGCCGAGGCTAATAATACCGTTTTGTTCATATTCATCTATTTACTTTGCAGCCTCGCTGCTGAAATAAGGAATGAGTCGGATGTCGCCATCCACAATCTTTGCAGGTATTGTGTACTCTCCGTCGCGGAACTGCGATGCGCTTACGGTAGTCTCCACCCAGTTGTTCTGCTGCTCGCCATCGAGGTATCTGCCATGACGAATCACAAGTTTAGAGAACTTAAAGCCTGGAGCCGGCACAGCCTTCACCTTCACAGGCTTGCCACAAATGGCAGTCTTGCCCGTCACAGCCGAACCGTCGGCAAGAAGAATGTCGCCATTGAGTCCACCGCCAAGAGCGTCTACGCCACGGCTAAGACTAACTACATCGCCAGCCTTGAATCTCTTCACGGCATTCTTGCCGCTTGTGGAAAAGAACGGAGCATCGTCATCGGTCAACACAATGTCGTCGATATACACGGCGAAATCCTCCATAAGGTTATGGGGAGATGTGGCGTCAGGCACAATGAGCAGATTGCGAATGGTTATGCCGTTAGAGCCCGACACTGGAAACACCACATCGTTCCACTGGTTGGCAACAAGCGGCTGCGAGGTTATGCTCCAGAACTGCTCAGACAGAGGCGACTGATGCGGACGGTCGTCGCGGTTGCCAAGACCGATAAGCATGGCAGGGGCCGACTTAGGCGAATATATCTTGACATGGACATATTGCTTCTGCTTGGTCTGGGCAAAAGGCTGCTTAAGGGCCACAAGCGCACCAAACGTGTTGCTGCCAAAGCGTGAGCGCTGCAAGGCAAGTATCTTCGACGAAGGATTAGGAGCAAAGCCGCGCACAGGGTCGGCAGCAGTAAGGTGATTGTTCACCACACGCACATTGCCCTTAACAGAGCTGTCGCGGAAAGGAGAGTTCTCCCATGTGTCGTAGACGCCGACAGAGGCATAAGAGTCGGTTGACTCAAAGTCGCACAGCTTCTTTTCTGCTGTCTGGGCAGAAATGGAGAGCGAAGAAAGTAAGGCAAGCGATAGAGCAAGCGACTTGCCAATATATTTTGACTTATTCATTGTATGTATTCTATTGATGGTTGGGTTGCTTAGTATACCGAAATATTCTCGATCAGCGGACAAGCCTTGCTGTCGTTGATAGTCACACGCAGTGCACGCACGTTATATCCGTCGCCCTCGTAGCTCTTCACTGTAGAGCCATTGAGCGGCACAATGCGCTTGTAGCCAATGGTAGTGGTGACAACATCGGTGGCACGCGGGGTGAAGTTCACTCCGTCCTCGCTTGTCTCGATGGTGAATGAGCGCACACGCTGTCCGAGCTTTATATGCTCCATGAGCTGCACATAGCGCACGGTGGTAGGCTTAGCCCAAGTAAGTGTTATAGTAGCCTTGGTTGTGCCATCGTTGGTAGCCCAATAGGTGTCGCGCTTACCGTCGGTCAGGTTGCGTGCCGAATAGTTGCGGTTCTTGCCAGCTGTGCGCTCCTCGCTCACGCTAACAGTAGCCTTCTTGGCAAGGTCGTTGCCAAGTCGCGAGCGCAATAGCTTGCCAAGCTCAGTCATGCGCTGGGCTGTAGCCTCAGGAATAAGTCCGTTCACATCAGGCGGAAGGTTGAGGATAAGCGTAGCATTGCGGCCTACTGTCTCAAGATACATCTGGAACAGACGCTCGGCAGACAGCACCTTCTCGTTCTTCTTCCAGAACCAACCACCGGTTGTAGCCTTTGCGTCGCTCTCGCCTGGATGCCAACGCCATCCATTCTCGTCGCCACTCTCGGCATCGCCCATAGCCCAACAAGTCTCGCCACTATGTCCAGCCTCGTTGCCTATCCAGCGTGCCTCGCCGCCTACTCCCCACATTATAACATTAGGAAGCATGTTGTGGATGGAGTCGCGAAGGTTTGGAATGTCGTAGAATGTCTGCGCATCATCAATTGTGCGGTGGCCTGTAGAACCCTTACCTCCGTAAGCACCGCCATAATATCCGGCATGGTCGCCACCCGTAGCTCCGTCGAACCACATCTCAAACTGGTCGGAACCGTACTTGGCCAGTTCCACACACTGTGGGAAGAACACCTTCTTGGCATAGCTGTCGGTATAGTTGCCCTGCTCGTCCTTCTCGCCCCAGTACTTGCTGTTAAGGTCCCAAGGCGACACATAGAAGCCATACTTCATGCCAAGCTTGCGGGCAGCACGGGTGAAGTCGCGTGGAATGTTGGTCTTGCGGGCATTTTCGGTAGGACAGCTCAACACACTATGTGTGGTAGTCTCGGTTGGCCACAGACAGAATCCGTCGTGATGCTTAACCACAGCAATGCCACCTTTCATGCCAGCCGACTTAGCCACGCGTAGCCACTGCATAGGGTCGGGCACACGTGTTGGGGCAAATATCGCCTCGTCCTCGGTGCCATTGCCCCACTCCTTGCCTGTGTATGTATCCATACCGTAATGGAAGAAAGCGTAGAACTCGGTCTCGTTCCACATCAACTGCCTGCGACTTGGCACAGGAAATACCGGACGCGGCGTGTTGTCGGGATTGGCAACATTGCTCTGCATCAGTTCAAATTCCGATTTGTTGGTTTGAGCCATCACTGCAGCAGGAGCTGCCGCAAGGCACATACCCAATAAGATGGTGCGTGAAAATTTCATATTGATATATTATATTTGATTGTTCAGTATATAGGTAAAACAAGTAAAGTAGTTGTTCGTCTGCAAAGTTATATAAAAAAGACGAAAAAACAAACGATTGAACAAAGAAATAAAAATACATCATATCATGGCACGATATGGTCGTATCATGCCATGATACGGTTGTTTCAAGGCATGCTCGCCTTGACTTATCCCTTAAGAAAATTGTTGACTATAGTATAACCTTCGGGTGTGAGTACACTTTCGGGATGAAACTGTATACCATGAATGTCGTACTGTCGATGACGCAAAGCCATTATCTCTCCATCATCCGACATGGCAGTCACCTCAAGAACATCGGGCATACTGTCTCGTGCTATCACCCAACTGTGGTAGCGTCCCATCATCACACGCTTGGGCAATCCTCGGAAGATGTAGTCGTTGCCAAGTTGTGTACCTTCGGTCTGCACTCCATGATACACATCCTTGAGGTTTTCGAGTCTTGCTCCAAACACCTCGCCTATGGCCTGATGGCCAAGACACACACCAAGAATGGGTTTCTTGCCGGCATAAGTGCGTATCACATCAAGCAGAAGTCCTGCTTCCGACGGGATGCCGGGACCAGGACTTAGGATTATCTTGTCGTAATACTCCAGGTCAGGCAAGTCGAACTTGTCGTTGCGCACCACTGTAACCTCAGCCCCAAGCTCCTTAAGGAGATGCGACAGGTTGTAGGTGAACGAATCGTAGTTGTCGATTATTACTGTCTTCATTGATTATTTTGTTTGTTGTTTTTATTCACTTTATTTTTCACGAAGCCACGATTTTTTTTGTCACGAAGCCATGAAGTCATGAAGTCACTAAGTTATGCCTTGTCTTCAGCCTCCTTAATGGCTTTTCTCAAGGCTCCAAGCTTGTTGTTCACTTCCTGCAACTCATACTCCACATCGCTCTTTGCCACGATGCCTCCGCCAGCCTGGAACCACAGTTCGCCGCCACGGCTTACGAATGTACGTATGGTGATGGCTTGATTGAGATTGCCATTTAAACCTATGAAACCCACACATCCACCATAGGCACCACGATTGTGAGGCTCAAGCTCCGAGATGATCTGCATAGCCCTCACCTTAGGCGCACCCGACAATGTGCCAGCCGGGAAGGTATCGATGAAAGCCTTTACAGGGTCGGCTCCATCATCGAGCATACCACTAACACGACTGACAAGATGAACCACATGCGAGTAGTACTGCAAATCCTTGTAGAAATCAACCTTCACGTCGTGGCAATTGCGCGAGAGGTCGTTGCGGGCCAAGTCTACAAGCATCACATGCTCGGCATTCTCCTTAGGGTCGTTGCGCAGATATTCTGCTGCACGTCTATCGGCATCCTCATTGCCAGTGCGCTTGGTTGTGCCAGCAATAGGGTCGATGAAGGCTTTTCTATTGTCTATACGGCAATGTGTCTCGGGCGAAGAACCGAAGATGCGGAAACCACCGAAATCGAAATAGAACAGATAAGGACTGGGATTGATGCTCCTCAAGGTGCGGTAGAGTTTGAAGTCGTCGCCCTCATAATGCTGCACAAAGCGACGCGAGAGCACCACCTGGAACACATCGCCACGCAGACAATGCTGGATGCCACGTCGTATGTTGGCTCGATGCTCATCATCTGTAAGCGGCGATGTGCAATCGCCCACCGTACGGAATCCGAAATCCTGCTCATTGGGATTGTCTATGGCACGCTCCATATCGTCGAGCACCTCATTGCCACCAAGCGACAGCAATGTGAGGCGACTGTTGAAATGGTCGAACACGATGATGTCCCTATACATTATATATAATACGTCGGGAGCGTCGTATTCCTCACGGGTCTCGTCCTTGACATTGATGTGCTCGAAATAGCGCACGGCATTGAACGTGGTGTAACCAAAGAGTCCATACTGCTCAGCCCCGTCGCCACCCACCTCAAAGCGCGATAGGAAGGAGTTGATGGCCACATCGCAAGTGTAAGTATCGTCGATGTCATGCTGCTCGACAGTGCCGTCGGGCAAGTGCAATGTAGCCACACCATGACCTATAGCCACACTTCCCAACGGGTGTATGGCAATGAACGAGCGCGAGTTGGCACGGTCGTGATAGTCGGAACACTCCATGAGCGCACTCTGCACACCCTTGTAGCGCAATCGCATATATAGCGACACTGGGGTGTAGAGGTCGGCAAGCCTTGAGCGGCTTGCCACATTGTATTTGAATTTAGAATTTTCCATATTCTCCTGCCATTTCCTTGTTGTTGAGATAAGTTTCCACATCCTTGTCGCCACGTCCGCTAACAGTCAGCACCACCACATCGTCCTTCTTGAACTCAAGATGCTGCAAGGCAGCAATGGCATGTGCCGACTCAATAGCCGGGATTATACCCTCCATGCGGGTAAGCTCGTAGCCACCACGTATAGCCTCGTCGTCCTTTATGGCAAGCACCTTCACCCTACCCTGCTCGGCAAGATTAGCGTGCATAGGACCAATACCTGGATAGTCGAGTCCGGCAGAAATGGTGAACGCCTCTTCTATCTGTCCGTCCTCGGTCTGCATCACGAGTGTGCGTGCTCCATGCAGAATGCCCTCGGTGCCGCAATGTATTGTCGCGGCTGTATAGTTGGTGTCGATGCCATGGCCGGCAGCCTCGGCAAGCACAATCTTCACCTTGTCGTTATCCACATAATGATATATAGTTCCGGCGGCATTGCTACCGCCACCGATGCAAGCCACAAGACAGTCGGGGTAGTCGCGGCCTATCTTCTCCTGCAACTGCCATTTTATTTCCTCGGAGATGATGCTCTGCATACGAGCCACTATGTCGGGATAAGGATGAGGTCCCATTGTTGAGCCTACGATGTAGAACGTGTCCTGCGGATGACAACACCAGTCGCGTATAGCCTCGGAGCAAGCATCGCTCAGAGTCATATTGCCCGTTGTCACAGGATGAACGGTAGCTCCAAGCATACGCATACGCTCAACATTGGTGTGCTGACGCTCAACATCTGTCTTACCCATGAACACCTCGCACTTCATGTTCATAAGCGCGCACACTGTGGCAGTGGCAACACCATGCTGTCCGGCACCTGTCTCGGCAATGATGCGTGTCTTGCCCATCTTCTTTGCCATGAGAATCTGACCGATGGTGTTGTTTATCTTGTGCGCACCGGTATGGTTGAGGTCCTCGCGCTTGAGATAAAGCTGGCAACCGTACTTCTCGCTCATGCGACGGGCATAGTACAGGGGCGAGGGACGACCTACATAATCGCGCAGGAGTGAATGGTATTCCTTCTTGAACTCCTCGCTCTCGATGATAGGCAGATAAGCCTGTTGCAAGTCGGTGACACACTTGTGAAGTATCTCGGGGACGTAGGCTCCGCCAAAACGTCCGTAAAAACCATTATGTGGGGTGGATTGGAAACTCTTTGTCATGTTATATATTATTTTGAGGGTGGGGCTTTATGTTTAATCTACATCTTTAAGTCTTCCAACAGTTGCTCTACCGCTTCCGTAGGGTTCTCCTTCTCTCGCAGCAATGTTACAAACTTGCTGCCAATTATTGCGCCAGCCGCATTCTGCTGGGCACTCTCAAGTGTCTGACGATTGCTTATGCCGAAACCTATCATACGAGGATTGCGCAACTGCATGGCATTGATACGGCGGAAATACTGCTGCTTAGCTTCATCGAAACTCTTCTGTGCGCCTGTGATGCTCGCCGAACTGACCATATAGATAAAGCCATCGGTATGCTCGTCGATAAAACGGATGCGCTCCTCAGATGTCTCGGGCGTTATCATCATCACGCAACGCAGGTCGTAGCGGTCGGCAAGAGGCTTTATCTCACGCAAGTAGTCGTCGAATGGAAGGTCGGGAATGATGAAGCCCGACACACCACACTCCACACAACGCTTGCAGAAACGCTCGTAGCCATAGTGCATTATCACATTAAGATAGCCCATAAGCACGAGTGGTATCTTCACCTCACTCTTTATGGCGTCGAGCTGAGCGAAGAGTTTCTCAAGTGTCATGCCATTCTTCAATGCCACAGTTCCCGCACTCTGTATCACCGGACCGTCAGCCAAAGGGTCGCTGAACGGAATGCCCACCTCTATCATGTCGATGCCATGACGCTGAAGACTGAGAATAACATCGCCCGTCATGTCGAGCTTCGGACATCCGGCACAGAAATACAACGACAACAGCTTGCGGTCGCCACGCTCCGAAAACAATCTATTTATCTTATTCATATAGCTATTTTTATGGTTTTTATAATTATTGTGGTTGGGGCTAAGGGTTCTTGTTTATATCTTGTTGATGAAGGCCTTGAGAAGCTCCACATCCTTCAAGCCTGGTTCCAATTCAAACCGTGAGTTGAGGTCTAAGCCAGCCAACTTCGGATGCCGTATGTTCTTTATCCTTTCAGCATCCTCAAAGCCTATGCCTCCACTCAGCAAGAAGGGGGTATTGCCTTTGTAGCTATCAAGCACTGACCAGTCGAACTGTCTGCCACTACCCCCATGACCTGCACATTTAGTGTCAAATACAAACATATCGACAACACCCTCATACTGGCTACATTTGCCGAAATCTTCTGCCGAGGCTATGCTTATAGCCTTAAAGATTTTTATTTTAGGGTAGATGTCAGGAATAAGTGTTGCCTTGAGGTTGCGGATGAATGTGGAAGTCTCCGAACCGTGAAGCTGTATGGCGTCAAGACGGAAGTTGACCACATGGGCGATGATGTCTTGAGCCGAGGCATTGACAAACACTCCCACCTTATTTATATAACTACTTACAGTAGTATTGCCAAGACCGATTATAGCCTTATCGGCAATATCCGGCAACAGGCCAGTTCCCGACGATGCCATGCCAACATAACGACTACTCTTTGGATAAAATATAAGCCCCATATAGTCGATGGGCAACTGCGATACAGCGCGTATATTGTCGGGGTGGCGCATACCACATACTTTTATAAGCAGATTCTTGGTCATAATGTTTTTTCTGTCTTTTTTTATACAATAAACTCCTTCAACGCTTCACCCGGCTCTTCCTCCTTCATAAACCTTTCGCCCATAAGGAAACCCTTGTATCCTGCCAGTCGCAAGGCTTCGAGTGTTGCCGCATCTTTCAGTCCACTCTCGCTCACACGGCAAGCATCCTTTGGCAGACGGCTTGCAAGAAGGAATGAGTTATGTACATCGGTATGGAATGTTCCGAGGTTGCGGTTGTTTATACCGCAGAGGTCGGGCTGCAGGTCGGCATATTCGGTCTCAGCCTCATTGTGCATCTCAAACAACACCTCCAAACCAAGTTGGTGAGCCATATAGAGCAGCGTCTTGCATTCGTCCTTCTTAAGGCAGGCAGCTATCAGCAACACGGCAGAAGCTCCACAAAGACGAGCCTCGAAGAGCTGATACTCATCAATGATGAAATTCTTATAGAGCACAGGCAATGTCACACCCGACTGTCGAGCCATACGTATGTCCTTGTCCCTGCCACCAAAATAAGGCAGGTCGGTGAGAATGCTAAGTGCCGAAGCTCCCGACTGCTGATAGGCAAGAGGAATCTGGCTTGCGTCAGCATCCTCCTTAATCCATCCCTTCGAAGGCGAACGACGCTTGAACTCGGCAATAATGCCTGTCGTGCTCTGCATTAGAGCCTGTCGCATGGAGGCAACAGTGCTACCCTCGTCAATAAGTTTCTCCACCTCGCGATGTATGTCGTGCTCGGTATATACCGCTTTCAGACGGTCGATGTCTACACGCTTGCGGGCTACTATTTCTTCTAATATATCCATCGCTCAAATGCTTGCTTAACTGTTTATCTCCCTGAACTTCTTGAATGTAGCCAACGCTTTGCCGCTCTCCAACGACTCGCGTGCAATGGCTATGCACTCTTCTATCGACTTCTTTCCACGCTCGAAGGTCTGTATGCCAAAGGCAGCATTGGCAATGACTATGTCCTTTTGTGCCTGAAGAGCACGGTTCTCAAGCACGGCATCGAATATCTCAGCAGCCTCATGCTCTGTGGCTCCGGCAACAAGTTCCTCGGGAAGAGCCTTGCGCAGGCCAAGATCGGAAGGCGAGAAGACGCGCTCATAGGAGTTGGTGGCAACCTTGAAGTCGCCCGTAAGCGAAATCTCGTCATAACCGTCAATACTGTTGACTATGGCATAATCGGTGCCTATGCGACGGAACACCTCGCTATAAAGCTTCATCTGTTCAAGCGTGGCAACACCAAGCAACTGACATTTGGGTTGTGATGGATTGACAAGCGGACCAAGAAGATTGAAGCATGTGGGAAACTGCAACGCCTTGCGTATAGGACCAACAAACTTCATTGCTCTCGCAAATAGCTGTGCATGCAGGTAAACAATGCCACACTCGTTGAGCGAACGGTTCAGCTGGTCGAGGTCGGAAGTAAACTTCACCCCGTGCTGCTCAATGACATTCGACGCACCAGAGGTGGATGTGGCAGAATAATTGCCATGCTTTGCCACCTTATAGCCTGCTCCTGCAATGACGAAGCATGATGTTGTGGATATGTTGAATGTGTTCTTGCGGTCGCCACCAGTGCCCACAACATCGATATAGCGGTCGCTGTCGAGCAGAGCCGAAACACCAGTCTCAAGTATTCCGTCGCGAAAACCGAGCAATTCGTCAACAGTAATGCCACGCATCTGAATAGCGGTGAGCAAAGCCGAAATCTGTTCGGCAGGGTATTCGTCACGTGTTATGCCGAGCAATATATCTTTAGTATCTTCGCGCTGGAGCTTCTCTCCAGCAAGCACTCTTTCAAGTATTAGTTTCATTGTTGCCATACGCCTGAATATTTTTTAGTTATTTCTCTTTATCTTACATTTAAAAAAAAAGACCCGCCGCGTGAGCGACAGGTCTTCTTATAGCTTTATTTGTCATATGAAAATAATGCGTAGGAGATACCGCCTCACGATTTTTTGAATCTTGAGCTACGCCACCACCAAAGTATAAACTGTGCATTATTCATATTGTTTCCGTTTTAAAGTGATTAAATATTCCTTTCGACTACAAAAGTAAGAAATAAATATTATTTCACAAACATTTGAGCGTATTTTTCGATAAATTGCTGCACTTTTCTTGTTTTCACAAACAAAAGCGCAACAATTTGTCACTTATACATTATTATATATACATCTATCCGCAATGGAAGAAGCGGCGCACGAGCTGCTCGGTAGCATCACGATTGTGCTCTATCGACTGGCGCAACGAAGCGTCGTCGAACTCACGAAGCTGCTTGATGATACCGTCAATCATGGCTGGCGAGAATACATCATACTGCTCGAACACCTCACGCTGGCGCTCAAGCACATCGGCAGAAGCCACACATGAGTCGGGCAAAGTAGAGAGCTGCGACAAACGCTCGGCATTGGCAGCATCATGAATGTTGACATTCACGTAAGTGCGGTCGGCTATCTCAAGCGCATTGTCCATCTCGAAGCCATGACGGCAAGCCACACAAAGTCCTGCAAGCAACTGATAGATGTCGGCAGAGCCATCTGGCGAGCGCATCTCAACAGTCTGCTTAGCTGTAGTGTCGGCATTGGCAGCAGGCTGCTGCGGGTTAGCCTGATGACACATGTCCTTGCCTGATGTCCATCCAAGCGGCACACGTACAAGCACAGAGCGGTTGCGGTCGCCCCAGCATATATTGGTAGGAGCCTCCTGATGAGGCACAAGACGGAAGTAGGCAAGCGGATTCTTATTGCCGAATGCTGTTATGGCTCCTGCCACATCCATCATTCCGGCTATCATGCGGCGTGCAGCCTCGCTCAAGGCTCCCTCGTGTATCATCTGGTTCTTGCCATCCTTCATTATGCGCATGTGTACATGCAGACCTGAGCCAGCCTTGCCCGCGATAATCTTAGGAGAGAAGGTCACGTCATAACCCTCGCGCCAAGCCATATTGCGAATCACCCACTTGGCAATCATCAACTGGTCGGCAGCCTCAACAGCAGGAACCGGCAGAAACTCTATCTCGTTCTGCTCGTAGCAGAGACCTTCCATAGTGAAGTTGCCCACCTCAGAGTGTCCATACTTAATCTGTCCGCCACACTGTGCCACAGCATGCATACAACGCTGACGGAAATCACCCGTCTTGAAGAAAGGTGCCGACTCATGATAGCCACGCTGGTCAACAGCAGGGAACTTCTCTTCAGCAACGCTCACCACATAGTATTCCAACTCGCCCATAGCGTGGAACTCCATGCCAGTGACCTCTTGGAAGGCACGTGTTGCCTTAACGAGAGTATGCTCGGGAGAAGAAGCAAGAGGCTCGCCATCCTTGTCGAAGAAAGAGCAAAGCAGACACAAAGTAGGAATCTCGGCAAACGGGTCGCGGAATGCAGTAGAGAATCTTGGCAATACATAAAGGTCGCTACTGCCTGCCTGAATGAATGAGAACAGCGACGAGCCATCTACACGCTCACCACAAGTGAGTACTGTGTCAAGATATTCCTTGGAGTTGATAGTGAAGCTAAGGGTCTTAAGACGACCGTCGCCACCAGGATACATGAAGTTGACCATCTGTATACCGTTCTCGTCGATATAGTTGATGATGTCTTCTTTGGTAAACTCACTTGGCATTTTCTTGAGTGCGCGCACCACAGGGTTCGCATTCATAAGAATAAGATTTTCGCTCATAGACTTATGGTTGTTAAAGGATTAATAGATTAATTGTTGTTTGCTCGGCAAATGTACAAAAAGTAATGGACTTGGCAAAGAAAAAAGCTACAAACTTGCAAACTGAATGCAAACTGGCTTGCCAAGCTTAATGTCCTGGCGAGTGTTCACAAGTTTTCCTGTCTTCTTATCGCGTCTATACACCTCTATGACATTGCTGTCGCGACATGCCACAAGCATGTAGTTGCCATTGGGAGTAATGGCAAAGTTGCGCGGATGGGCAGCAGTTGGCTGGAAACCTATCTTTGTGATAAGCCCTGTATTCTGGTCGACAGAGAATATAGATATTCCCTCGTCCTTCAATCTATGCGAGGCATAAAGGAACTTGCCGTCGGGCGAAAGATGAATGTCGGCACTGCCACTTGTCTTAGTCTCCGAAGCCTGAACGCGCTGCAATTCCTTCAGATTGCCATCTTTATAGCCAAGCACAGTAACCGTGCCGTCAAGCTCACCAATAAGATAAGCCACCGTACCCTTATCGTTAAACACAATATGACGAGGACCAGTGCCCTTGGGTGCGCTATATATTTCTGTAGGATTTGTAAGAAAAGTGCCATTGGCTTTGTTGGCATCATTAGCGTCAAAACGCCATATACAGTCGTTGCCCAAATCAGTGGCTATCATATAGCGGTGGTCGGGAGTCATCATGCAACAATGTATATGCGATTCCACACCTTCAGTCTTATACATACAAAAGTATTGATTCTCAGCCCCTATCGATCCATCATGTTTGATTGGGAACACCGATATGTCGCCACCATTATAGTTTGAAGTGACTAAATGACTGCCATAAGCCATGATGTTGCAAGGAGCCGCTCCAGGCATGTTCTTGACATGCCCATTAGACAATGTGCCACAATGCTGACTGCTGAGAAGCGAAAGCGTGCCTTTTTGGGCATCAAAGCTATAAGCCCCAGCACCACGCCTCTCGTCGTCATATTCATTTACGGCATACACACGCGTGGCATCATCGTTGAAAGTAAGGAAAGAAGGGTTGCCAGCCTTAACGCTGCTTATGGCCTCGGCCTTGCCATTGTCCTGGTTGAAACGGTAGACATACATACCCTCAGATGTGCTCTGTTCGGTGTAGGTGCCAACAATCATTGTCAAGTCGTTGTCGGCAAACGACTGTATGCCGACAAAGGCAGCTGCAACAGCTGACGTTAATAGTCTTTTGGTTCGATTCATTTTTTATGTAGATATAAATATGTTGTCTGCAAAATTAAACATATTTTCTGGAGTTATCACATATTTATCGCCACAAAAGTTGTAACTTTGCGAAATATATGCTACGAACAAAACAATTAATAACAAATAGCACTATAAAATGAAAAAAGAAAAAGAGCAAATCCAGTTGCCCGACAACGCCTTCACAGAGTTGAAGCCGGGCGAGGAGTACAAGCCGATTATGTCGCCCGACCAGAATTACCCGGAGGTAAACCTTTGGTCGGTTACATGGGGTATCATCATGGCTATGCTGTTCTCGGCTGCCGCAGCCTATCTTGGACTTAAGGTGGGTCAGGTGTTTGAGGCTGCCATTCCTATCGCCATCATTGCCGTAGGCGTGTCTACATTCGCCAAGCGCAACAAGGCCCTTGGCGAGAATGTCATCATTCAGAGTATCGGAGCTTGCTCGGGTACAATTGTGGCAGGTGCCATCTTCACCTTGCCAGCCATCTACATCCTTCAGGCCAAGTATCCTGAGATGAGCGTTTCGTTCTTCAAGGTGTTCTTCTCGTCTCTGCTTGGCGGTATCTTGGGCATATTGTTCATGATTCCTTTCCGCAAGTACTTCGTTAAGGACATGCACGGAAAGTATCCTTTCCCTGAAGCAACAGCCACAACCCAGGTGCTTGTAAGCGGCGAGAAGGGTGGCTCTCAGGCAAAGCCATTGCTTATAGCAGGACTTATAGGCGGACTCTACGACTTTATCGTGGCTACTGTGGGATGGTGGAACGAGAATTTCACAACACGTGTTGCCGAATGGGGCGTAATGGCTGCCGACAAGGCAAAGCTTGTGTTCAAGGTTAACACTGGTGCTGCCGTGTTCGGTCTTGGCTACATCATCGGTCTTAAGTATGCCTTCATCATCTGTCTTGGCTCGTTTGCTGTGTGGTGGCTCATTGTTCCTGGCATGTCGATAATCTTCCACGACGATGTGCTCAACCTTTGGAATCCAGAGATTACACAGACTGTTGGCGCAATGTCGGCTGAGGAGATATTCAAGTATTACGGCAAGAGCATCGGTATCGGTGGCATTGCAATGGCTGGTATCATTGGCATCATCAAGTCATGGGGCATCATCAAGGGTGCTGTTTCGCTTGCTGCAAACGAGATGAAGGGTGGCTCCAAGGATGCAAAGGACACTATACGCACACAGCGCGACATCTCCTTCAAGATTATCGCCATTGGAAGCATCGTCACTCTCATTGCCACATTCCTCTTCTTCTGGTTTGGTGTGATGGAGGGCAATCTGCTCTTTGCCATCGTAGGCATCTTGCTTGTGGCTGTCATAGCCTTCCTCTTCACAACAGTTGCAGCCAATGCCATTGCTATTGTTGGCTCTAACCCAGTGTCGGGCATGACGCTTATGACACTTATCCTTGCCTCTGTAGTGCTCGTTGCCGTAGGCTTGAAAGGCACAGGCGGTATGGTTGCCGCTCTTATCATGGGTGGCGTGGTATGTACTGCATTGTCAATGGCAGGCGGTTTCATCACCGACCTCAAGATTGGCTACTGGCTTGGAACAACACCTAAGAAGCAGGAGACATGGAAATTCCTTGGCACACTTGTATCGGCTGCCACTGTTGGCGGTGTGATGATGCTGCTCAACCAGACCTACGGATTTGCAAGCGGACAGCTCGCTGCACCACAGGCTAATGCTATGGCTGCTGTGATTGATCCTCTTATGAATGGTGTGGGTGCTCCCTGGGCTCTCTATGGCATTGGTGCCATTATCGCCATTGTTCTCACCTACTTCAAGATACCTGCCATCGCCTTCGCCCTTGGTATGTTCATTCCTCTTGAGCTGAACACTCCACTCTTGGTGGGTGGCATCGTTAGTTGGTATGTTTCCACACGCTCTAAGGATGCCGAGGTTAACCGTGAGCGCAACGAGAAGGGAACTCTGCTTGCCAGTGGTTTCATTGCAGGTGGTGCATTGATGGGAGTTGTTTCTGCCCTACTCCGCTTCTGCGAGATACATCTCGTGGACGACAGTTGGATGGAGTCGTGGCTCGCCGACCCATTGTCACAGATTGTCTCACTCGTAGCTTACTGCTGCTTGATCGGCTACTTCGTTGTGGCTACAAAGGTGAAGAAATAAGACACAATGAATAAAACATAGTATGAGGGTATGATAGGGATGCCATACCCTCTTTTTTTTTCTATTTGCAAACCTTTCGGTTTGTCTTCATTCCATTCTCTCCGTTTATGCTTACTACATAAACACCATGCTTCAGTGCGTCATACACCTTTGTGAGTGTCTCACTTCCAATGCCTTTGCCTACCACATTTCCCGACATATCAATTATCTGCCATGCACCTGTCACACCGTGGCGCAAATTATTAATGCCAGATGTCAATGTCTTCAGACTCTGCTGCTCAACGTTAAGCACAGCACAGTCGCAAGGATTCGTTGAATTGTAATTAGCAACGAAAGCTACAACATTCATCTGCTTCTCGTTCCATTCCTCGTTAAGCACAGCATCAAAATGGCAGTCATATCCTGCAGCAATGTCCACTTTCTCGCCCCATGTAGGAGTAAGCGAGAGGCGTGGCACATGGCTATGATAAAAGCCCTTGCTTGCTCCAGCCTGCGACGTACTGTAAAGACTGTCTTCTGTTACGAACACATAAAGGCGCACGCTATCGGGAGTGGCTACAGGCAATAATTGCTTGCCAGAAACATCTATGCTTAGCTTTCTTGCTTCAGCCGACCAATCGGTAGTGATATTCACTGTGGCAAAAGCCGGACGCTGCAATTCCATTTCGTAAAGAGCCTTAAGAGTAGAAGCATCTGCATTAAGAATAGGGGTCTCATAATTGTAGACTTCGGGGAACACATCGCGCATATCCATGCGGTCGACAAGCATAGCAGGCGCAAACTGATAGTAGGAAGGATAGAACCATTCATACTCCACACTCTCGTCGATAGTATACTTGTCGGTATAGAAGCCGGCATGATGGTCAATCTCCACAATATCTTCCATATCACGCGTCACCTTGTCTATTGCCTTGTGGGCTTTGGGGCAAGCCGTACATTTCTCGGTAGAGAAAGTCTCAAGCAACACCTTGCGTGCCACATAGCTGTCGCGACACATCACATGGCAAGTCTTAGTAGAGTTGTCACCTTCCACTGCATCAACACCACCGTTAACACTCTTCACAAACAGGCGCAAGTCTTTCTCACACTCTGCATTCAGCTTCATACTTGAGAGACTGAACGAACCTTCACTACGCGGAGCCACGTCAAGACCATCAACCTTCTCCTCGCATATTTCCTCGTCACCATCATAAAGTCCGAAAACAAGACTTGTGACATTTGTGGCTCCAAGATTCTGGAAGTCACCAAATATATCCATTGGCACATCTGTCTTGACATAAGAAGGAATGTTGGTTGTGCCAAGTCTTACATTATTCTCAGGCAAATTTTCGCCACTTATCGTGGCAAGCAACGACGCACTGTTCTTACCCTTATATTCTTTCCACACTCCATCCTTGCCTAAGATATACTCAGGGTTCTTGACAAGAGCTTTGCCATAGCCGAGATATTTCACTCCACTAACGGTATAGCCCACATAAAGATTGGAACCATCAATCACATAAGGTGTGCTAAGCTTGAACGTATTCCACTTCAACTTAGACGCACTTACCGTCTGCTGATAGAAAGGCTCCCCGTCAATGGCATGACTCAGAAATATTGTGATGGCATCGCTTTCTGTCTTGTCGGCAAAGGCTATAGTCACCTCGGTCAGTTCGCAGCCCTTATATGCCGACATATAGTCGGAGTCGAAGAATAAGGCAGAGCCAGCCTTGCTGTCTCCCTTCACTGGCTCATAACTCGTCACAGAGTTCTTGTTGTTGCCAATTGTTAGTGTCTTGACACCGGCATACGCATTGAAACCTAAAAGAACCATGAGCACAATGCACATCATTCTCAATTTCTTGTTTGACGAAATATTCATAATACTGATTTTATGATTAAAGGTAATTAAAGAGTTTATACTAATTAGGGTGTCCAGTTAGATGTTCCGAAAAACAGATGCTGAAATCACCCGTTAAGTTATTAATATAACGCTCTGATATTTAACGTTTTAAGTAACGAAATAGTTCTTTGAAAATTTGCATAACCCGTTGATTTTTAGTAACTTTGAACATAATTTCAAGATACATAAATCAATGAAAAAGTTAGATTCAAACCAAGATAAAGACTCACTCCTTGAGGAGCTGAAACGTCTTCGTAAAGAGAACAAGAAACTTGCATCTCAAAAAGACAAAATCAAGGCTAAGTATGACAAGACCAAGAAGGAGCTTAAAAAAAAAGACGTTCGGAAGATAACATTGACCGACGAACAAAGTCAATTACTCTCGAGCCTGTTCCCGGACATAGATTCCCTCTTATAGTCATTCAACTTTGCGTTTTGATCTACATGCGTACACCATGTGGACTGCGCACAGTCGTGACTATCCTGGAGATCTTCGCCGAGCTGTTGGGTGATACATTTGGAAAGGTTCCGTGCTACAACACCGTAGAAAACTGGGTGAAGAAACTTGGTCTCTCTGTCTATCAGGATGAGCAGCCATGCAAGGACAAGAAGTTTGCAATGGTCGTAGACGAAAGCATTGCCATAAACGGGCAGAAGCTTCTCCTGACTCTTGCAATTCCTTCCGAGCATCAGGGGCGCCCTATAAAACACGAGGATGTCACAATTCTTGACATGTCGGTTAGCAAGGGCTTCAACGGCGATGACGTTCAAAGCAGAATAGAGGAAGCAGAGAAATCTGCAGGAAATGCTCCCGATTACATCATAAGTGACAATGGTCATAATCTGACCAAGGGCATCACTGGCTCCAGGCATATACATCATGCAGACATCAGTCATTCCATGGGTGTGATTCTCAAGAATGTCTATGAGAAACAATCTGATTTTGTGGAGTTTACAACACTCCTTGGCAAGAAACGATTGCAGTATCATCTGACCGACAAGGCATACTTGCTGCCTCCCAATATGAGAACTATATCACGGTTCATGAATATGTCTTCATGGGTGTTCTGGGGTAATGAAATGCTTGACTGCTATGACACGCTACCGGAAAAAATGCAGGAGGAGGAAAAAGATCCGTATAAGAACATCTCCGTCTTCATGCACTCCATCCAGATTCTCCGCGAAAAATATGTGGACAAAGAGAAAACCTCCTACGAAAATCTCCTCCGCGCCGCCATGCGCGGAATGCTTCAGGAGCTCGACCCCTTCAGCACTTATGAAACCCCGGAGGAATTCCAAAGCACAGTCGATGACTCCCGCGGAAAATTTCCGGGAATCGGCGTGACGATCTCCACAAAAAACAATGCCGCCGAAATCGTCGATGTTCTCGAAGGCACTCCCGCGATAAAAGCCGGACTGAAACCCGGCGACGTCATCACCGAAATCAACGGAGAAAACGCGCAGAATCTCTCCCTCAACGACTGCGTTTCCCGGATGCGAGGCAAGGAGGGAACCTCCCTCAAGCTCAAAATCTACCGTCCGGCGGAAGACCGCGAGCTGACTTTCGACATCACCCGCGCGGAAATCGTCCTCTCTTCCGTGAAAGCTGTCGGCATGATTGCGGAAAAAACCGGATATCTGCGCATCACCGAATTCACCGCGACCACGGCGGCGGACGTCGAAAAGGCGCTCTTCGAACTCAAAGGCAAGGGCGCGGAGGGGATTATCATCGACCTGCGCAACAATCCAGGCGGACTGCTCGACTCGGCGGTGGAAACCATCAGCCGTTTCATCCCGGCAAACAAACTCGTAGTCTCCGTGGAAGGCCGCGCGGAAGAATCCGTCAGACATGAATCCATCGACTGCCGGAAGGATCTGGAAATCCCGCTCGTTCTGCTCGTAAATGAAAACTCCGCAAGCGCGGCGGAAATTCTCGCCGCCGGAATGCAGGACTTCAAACGCGCAATCATCGTCGGAACAAAAACGTTCGGGAAAGGGTCTGTTCAGATTCTCATCCCTCTTGCGGACGGCGGAGCGCTCCGCGTCACAACCGCGAAATACTACACGCCGAGCCGGCGCGTCATTCACGGCAAAGGCGTCATGCCGGATATCGAAGTGAAAACGACGCCCGCCCGGACCGCGGAAACCGCATTTCACCTTGCGGAACAGGGCGACAAACTTCCGCTTCTGCGCAAGGGCAAGTACCACGACGTTCAGCTGGAACGCGGAATCGAAATTCTCAAAGGCGTGAACATCTTCCGCAAATCGGAAAAAGATTGAACTTTCGCCCTTTCGGCGATATATTACCATAACTGGAGGTGAAACCTATGCTCGGAGAACGGGATTACATGCGACGCAGACAGGAGCCGGAACAGACCGCGGCTTCCGGGAAAACGTGTCTTTATGCACTGATTGCAATCAACGTCCTGGTCTGGCTGCTCAAAGGATCGCTCGCTCGCGACCTGGTTCTGAGTACGCATTACATACAGAATCTGGAACTCTGGCGCTTTGTGACGGCGGCGTTTACTCATGTTGATTTCTGGCATCTCTTCTTCAACATGTTCGGACTCTGGATGTTCGGCTCGATCTCCGCGCAGGTGCTCGGATGGAAAAACTTCCTGAATCTCTATCTCATCTGCGGAACTTTCGGGAACCTGCTCTGGTATCTGTTCAACCTCCACTCCTACGGCTTCCTGCTCGGAGCTTCCGGAGCTGTCGTCGGTATCATCATGGCAACCGCAATGATCGTTCCTGATATGCGCGTGATCATGCTCTTCTTCCCCGTCCCGATCAAACTCAAAACGATGGCGGTGGTCTACATTCTCCTCGAAGTGGTTCAGCAGATGGCGAACTCCCATTCCGGCGTGGCGTACCTCGCGCACATCGGCGGATTCATCGCGGGATGTCTCTTCATGCACATCTTCCAGCCAAGAGAGATCAACTGGACTCCCCTCGCCTTCCTCTTCCGTCGGGGAACACCGCAAAGCTCCCGCCGCGCACCGCAGGGATGGACGGTCTCCGATTATCACAAAAACAGCGGCCCCGTTTCGCAGGACGAACTTGACCGCATTCTCGACAAGCTTTCCAGAACCGGCATCAACAGCCTCACCGAAGAGGAGATGGAGACGCTCCGGAAAGCCCGGGAACAGATGAAATCCCGATAACACAGAAAGGATTTTTCCATGAATATTCTCTGGGTCACAAGCGAAGCCGTTCCGTATGCGAAAACCGGCGGACTCGCGGACGTTTCCGCCGCGCTCCCCCTCGCACTCGCAGAACGCGGACACCATGTTTCCGTCGTCATGCCGTCATAGAGCTTCGGACGGTCGAAGAAACGGTTGTGCCGTTCTACCCGCAGCAGATGGGCAAACTCAGCCTCAAATTCGACGAGGTTCACGAGCTCCTCCGCGTCCCCTTCGGCGACGGCTGCGAATGGGCGCGCGTCAATGTTCTCCGCACCCATAAAAATCTGACCTGGTACTTCATCGAATACAACCGTTTCTTCGACCGTCCGAAGCTCTATGACTGGGACGGACGCGAATACGCCGACAACGCCCAGCGCTACATCTTCCTCTGCCGCGCCGCAATGGAGCTCGCCGTCAACTTCCGTCTCGCTCCCGACGTCCTGCACGCGAACGACTGGCACGCCGCGCTCTGCTGCGTCTACCTCCGCTCCGCGCTCTATTCCGGCAATGAGCAGTTCCGCCGCACACGCTCCGTCCTCACCATTCACAATATCGGCTACCAGGGCAACTTCGACAAGGGAAATCTCTACTGGACCGGGCTCGGATGGGATTACTTCAATCACCTCTGCCTCGAATTCTACGACCGTCTGAACTTCCTCAAAGGCGGCATCATGTGCGCCGACATGGTATCCACCGTCAGCCCCACCTACGCACAGGAGATTCTCTCTCCCGGCTACGGCTTCGGACTCGACGGAGCGCTCCGCGCACGCGCTGCGGAAGGACACCTCCGCGGAATCCTCAACGGAATCGACACCGCGGTATGGAACCCGGCGGCCGACAGGAATCTCCCCGCGACGTTCTCCGCAGACAAGCTCGAAGGCAAAGCGGTCTGCCGCCGCGCGCTTCAGCAGAAATTCGGACTACCCGTCCGCGAGGACGTCCCCCTCTTCGCCGTCATCTCCCGTCTCGCATATCAGAAGGGTCTCGACGTTTTCGCCTTCGGTCTCGAAGAGCTCCTGCGCGAATGCGACTACCAGTTCGTCGTCGTCACTTCCGGCGAAAAA
>OQVL01000001.1_pt1 | contig 176038 bp, 169 predicted proteins | sample 1691501 | NCBI WGS metagenome assembly OQVL01 (sample SAMN03418253, study PRJEB22391) | human gut metagenome | biome: human-gut; feature: organic feature; material: feces | host: Homo sapiens | place: Tanzania | collected 2013-01 | reverse complement strand
CGCGAAGCTTCATAGGACCGCGACGCCCATCAACAATAGGACGAATACCGATTGCCGGATAAGACATAATTAAATACCTCCGAAATTTAAATAATACGGCGACAGTCGCCTTAACATTACATATTATATCATATAATATTATTATATGGTATTTATCAATAATCAGTATTATTAAGGATTGATTTATGAACTACGGTACACTAGCTCACTCCTAGAATGAACTAGACATAGACTCCTACCACTTAAGCAGAGCCCTCTTAACTTGATCTGACTTAATTGCATCCACTATCTTACTAGGCAACTTCTCATCATAGATTGTAACCCAGAACTTATAATACACTATAGAGGAGTATCCTATTGTTGCCAGCTGCTCGGACACCTGAAGTATAAGAACATAAGGATTATCTTTGCAGTTAACATCGTCATATATAATCCTAACCAACAAATCATCGGGGCTCAACTTACACTCCACAGGAGAGTAAATCTCAAAGTACTCCTTCTGATCAATAGTATAGAGTGATGGTACAACAACCTCATTACCTTCTCTATAACCTTCCAGGTGCCTGAGGGGTAAGTCTTCTAGTTTTGGGAATATTATAGGCATAACCTCAATAGCCTCTAAGGTGCGCTGCTGCAAGTCTCTTGATCGCTCATCCCTCTTAACACTAATACGTAGCATATCAGTCGGGTTAGCTGACAACCTTAAGTTATTATCAAGTACTCTGCGCCGTACAGTATCAAGGCGTCTACCTAATCTAGCCTGGAAGGTTGTACGCCTCATCCTTCTGCGCGTGGCTATATCTCTAGGATCCTCTTCGTCTATATTGAGGATAGGATCTGAGGTCTCAACTGTAAGGGTCTCGACAGCGGGCTCCATATTAGAGGTATCTGCAGGTGTATTGCCTACTCCTGCTGATTCTAAGATTATAATTGTATCCTTATCTAAATCTGGCATATCTCAATCCTTAATATGGAGTGTAGTAACCATACAATATACAACTACGCCTAATTGTAGATTCCTGACTAGCATCGCCAATCTTAGTAGAGGCTGTAAAGAGTGTACCACTAGAATACCAGCCTTTAAAGTTATACCCCTCTATCTCAAACTTAGGTAATACTAACTTCTGATTAGCTCTGTACACTTGAGATCCTAAACTTACATACTCATAAGATGTAATACCAAACTCGGGGTCTCTTATTAACTTAGCTGCGTTGTATACTATCTTGTACTCTGTATCCTTGTTGAATATAGCATCTATCTCTGAGCCTGCAAACTCATTGAGAGAGTCAACTCTACCTTCTAAGACCCCTGCGCTGGGAGGCAAGGTCTCATCGTTCATGACAACGCCTAGGCTCTCGAAGACTCCTGTTAACGTCTTGTTCTTAACAGGATCCTCACTGTCATAATCTAACTTATCGTCTGTGTCAATATCTGGTCCTGGAGGTGTAGGATTATCAGGGTCATCAGGATTAGGCTTATCTGGATCATAGTTACCCTCCATGATATCTGCAATATCCTTATTAGATAGCTTGGCGAGGACGTCAACATCATCTGAGATAGCGTTAGCATACTCTGGTAACTCCTCATCTGCAAACCTAACACCTAAAGCCCCAATAGCCTTAGTAGTGACTTGGTTCTCAAGCGCGTTCTTACTTGTATCACTAAGACTCGTATCAGTCTCACAATCGCAACCTGAACCACTCCCACCACCTGTAGACATTGAGATGTTTAAGTTAATATTAAGAGTATACTCAGGCCAAGCCAATTTAAAGACACCATTAGATACAGATCGTGAGTCTCCTAAATCGAAGTAGGCAACAAGATAATCCTTGTTCTCTTCAAAGGCTCCATTAGGGTCATCCCTATAACCCCGCCTATATATAACAGCATACTTAACTCCTTCGAAGCTTGCATCTCTCCAAAGTACATCCTGACTCTTATAATATATATGATTATCAGTAATTAGGTCCTCACCCTTAGAATAGAAGAAGATCTCCTTACCCCCCTTAGTATACCCACTGCCTGAAATCTCCCCTGCCTTGTTAAGGAGATCTCCTGAGTATGTTAGCTGCGTAGAGGTATTAGGTGTAAATGTATCTGTAAATAAGGCTATGTAGAATATGTCATTAGACATATCTATGTGGTTCTTGATGTAGTTGGATAAGAATGTATTATATATCATAAGTTCTCGCCTAGTTCTAAATTCAATTAAATTAGTTGAGTTTAAGTAGAGAACAAATAGTAGATTAAGGTTTATATTAAAATCATAAAGGTTGAATGTTAATTATGAGCACAATAAACAAAGAAGATGTCACACAGTACAGTTTGAGATTCAGACCACTCTATCTTAGAGATGTGTATGGTCAGGATGCAACAGTTAGAGCTCTACTTAAGAGATCTAAAGAGAACGATTGGCCTCAGGCAATATGTTTAAGAGGTCCTTATGGTTGTGGCAAGTCATCAATCGCCTTTATCTTAGCAGCGATGATGCAAGCTCATGATATAACAGGCGAACCTATTTGGGATACCCCTGATAACCAAGCTATCTTAAATCAAACCTTCGATAGAGATGTCCTCCTCTTAGATGCTTCACGTTGGTCAAGCAAGGATGCGATGGTTGAGTTTACACAGAGTATATCTACCAGACCTATGTACTCTCAATCAGGAATCAGGGTATGTATTATAGAAGAGGCAGATCAGGCTTCAAATGCAGCAATGCTATCTCTACTTAAAATCCTTGAGTCAACCAAATCCTACAACAAATTCATTCTCTGTAGCATGGAAGACAAGGGTATCCCAAACTCTGTATTATCTAGATGCCAATGTTATCAGATTAAGTCTATTGGTGTTAAAGATATCATGATGAACTTAAAACACATCATGGAACAAACAGGAGATTGGACTAACGAATCTATCCCTGATGAATTTAGATTACAAGGTCTAGGTGCTATCGCCGCAGCTGCGCAAGGCTCAATGAGGCAGGCTGTGCAGTTCTTAGAGCAATGCATTGTTAATGAAGCCTGGACACTTGATGATATAGATAACCTTATTGGTGTTATTGATGAGGAGAAGACTTGGAGAATCTTAGATGGTCTACTTGAGAAGTCTAAGGATGCTAAGATGTGGAGAACTCTGGTTGGGCTTAAGACCGGAGATGAGACTAACCACTTCATTAACTACTGCAGTATGTTACTCTCTGAATGTATGATCTATGGAATAACGGGATTCTGCTACGATGGTGAGAGAGCTGAAGGTAGATTCAAGAAGATGTTAAAAACAGGCAATGTTAGTGACTTGTTCTATTGCATTACAATGCACCCTCAACTCAATAAGCCTTATACTAGAACTACAGATATCTTAAGTGCCTTAACATGTTACTATGAAGGTGTTAAGTTCAAACCTACATCTGAAGAACCTGTTAAACTTGAAGAGCTCAAGCCCATTAAGTTAGGTAGTGACACCCCCTTCATTAATAAGTTACCTACGGGAGATACCGGGGATACCTCAAAGCTGTCTCCTCTAAAAACAACAGGTGCAGTAATAGATGATAAGAATAGTAGGGTCTTTGAAGCTCATCTAGATAAAGCTAACGTTATAGCACCTAAAGTAAGAGCAGTAAGAACCACAACACCTAAGGCAAGCACTACAGATATAGGATCCTTAAATATAACATGGTCTTAAAGGGAAGGAATATAAGATGTTAAGATTTGAGAACACCAAAGTATATGGATTAGAAAAAGCTATAATATCTTCAGGCTACTCCTTCAGAAGTGCCCCTAAGTTAGATCCTAGTAGGGATATTACAGATAAGGATTGGAAGAGGGGTAAAATGTTAGGTAATGCCCCCTCAGGCTTAGGACATGATGGCTATCTTAAGGGTATCGTAGTTCAGGCAGATGTTACCTACCCCCAATATTGGACTAAGCAAGCTCAAAGATATCACTACTTCGAAATTGTTATGAGTACAAGTTGTATGCATATGCTATGTAAGAACGCCTTGCTACCCTTTGAGGAGTTCAAGAAGCAGTTCAATGAATATGTAGACGAAGATATCATTAGGAAGGTTCAAAATTATGCTAAGCAATATAATGAATGTCCTGATGAAGATAAAGAGAAGAAGTATGAGCTGTTCATGAAGATGGAGTCTAATAATCCTCTTGGTTATGAGTTAACTATGGCTATAACTACAAACTACCTACAGCTCAAAACTATGTATCTCCAAAGGAAGACCCATAGACTTAAAGAAGATTGGGGTGCGTTCTGCGAGTGGTGTGAATCTCTACCTCACTTCAAAGAATTGACTGGCTGTGGCCCAAAAGAAGATGATTTGGGATAATTATGATTATAGTTGGGCTCTGAAACACCCTGTCAGTTCGATTAGAGAACAACTAAGGCATATTAGAAAGCCTGATATGAGTGAATTGGATGATGCTATGGGAGAGGATGAGAATCTTAAAAAGTTAATGCTCACACCTCTTAAAAGATTGCCTCCTAACACACTAGGCTATAGTTACAACTACTTCAGCAATCTACCTAACTACTTCACCTTATATCATGCTGTGAAGTTTGTGTTAGAAGACTTCTTCAATCAGGGAGAGTTCTACTACTCAGAAGTGAATGGTAAACTCGAAGGCTTTGTGTTCTACACATTAAGAGGTAATAGCACTAAGTGTACTACCCCTTATATCTGGGATATAGGGATCTTATCGTTTGACTTAAATAAGAACAACACTACCCTAATCAGGGATGTATTAGGCCTCTTTGAAACTCTTAAAAAGAAGTATCGCCTAATAAGCTGGGCTGTAGATAAGAATAACCCGGCCGTAGATATGTATAAGAGGCTTATAAAGAGATGTGATAATGGAAGCTACAAAGAGGATCCTGAGAATCCTCTGTGCTATAGGTTCTACGTAGAGTGAACTTAAAAGGCAGCTCTAATCTTCCGGAAATCCCACTCAACATAAGTCTTGCCTATACCTATGCCAAAAGGAACAGTTAATAATCTACCTTGAAGAGTTGCACCATAAGGCTTATATAACTTATAAATGTACTCTGCTAACTCTACGCTTGAAAAGAAGTACTGTCTGCGTAGTCTGTGATAACCATCCCAAACTTGTCTGCCTGCCTTGCAATATACCTTAGATCTCTTAATGTTAACCCATCTACCATCTCTAGTTAAAGCCTTGCCGTTCTTGAGGATTGTATGATGATATGCAATTACATATGAGATTGAATACCTCTTGTAGTAAGCATCAAGCTTCTTGTTGAATTCAATGTCATCTTTGCAGTAGTCGTTAAGGACTACCTTATTGCCATCTGCTAAGTATAAAGTCTCAATTAAGTGCTGGCTCATGTGTTGTATCTCCTTATCTATAAATATAATAATATATTAAGGTGAAAATGTCAAGCGAGTTATATTAGATATATATAAATATATGAAAATTAAATGTCCTATATGTGGTAGGGTTCGGGAAATTAACAAAGACAGTTATAGAAGAGCTGTGAAAAGAAACACCTTACTCTGCAGAAATTGTAGCGCTAAATTATCAGCCCAGAAAGTGAAATCGCGTAAACAGGAGGAAGTGAACAATAGAAGATTAGAGGTCTTAAAGAAGGAATTAAGTGAAAGAGACTTAGTCTTAATAAGAGCATTGGGAGAAGAAATACCTTGTAGAAGAAACAACACCATACCTCTTGAAGTTAAATGTAAGAAATGTGATCATACCTGGTTAGATACGTCAGCTCATCTCATTAATGATAAGAAAGGATGTCCTATATGCATGACAAAAATCTCAAATATTAAAAGATCAGAGACCTACAAAACCAAAGAAGGCAAATACCCTAAAGACAAGCTAGAGACTATCTTAGACAGCAGAGACTTAGAATTGGTGAATGAAAACATCTTAGGAAAGATCTCTGAAAAAGTTAAGGTTAGGTGCAAGAGATGTGGAAGAGTATACGAGGTAGGGATATGTAATATCGTATATCACAACTATAGCTGTCCTAATTGCAAAAGCGTCTACTCTAAAGGTGAACTTCTAATTAAGGATATCCTAGACAAAAATAAGATAGAATACGCCATGAGCTATAGATTCAAGGATTGTAGATATAAGAATCCTCTGCCCTTTGACTTCTACCTACCTAAATATAATTGTTGCATAGAGTATCAGGGATGTCAACACTACAATGAAAGGGAATACATCAAGTTAACTAGAGGAACCAATAGAAATGGTGGGTTTGAATCTTATCAAAAAAGAGATCAAATTAAAAGAGATTATTGTAAGAGTAAGAATATATTATATATAGAGGTGTTCGAGTATCAAACGCCTTCAGAAATTAGAGAAATACTAGGAGGAATATGGAATGGCTAGTAAATTAGACTCTGTGTTGGAGAAAGCGCAGAAATCTTTAGGATTAGATATTAGGAGTGCAAGGGAACAATGCGTGGATGAAAGAGTTCTTCTTGAATCTCCTTCTTTGAATTACGTTTTTGGTAGTGGGTTTGTCTTAGGTAGAGCATACTTGCTTAGTGGGCCCTTCTCACAAGGCAAAACTTCTATCTGCACCTATATATGTTCGCAGATGCAAAAATTATTCCCAAATAAGAAAATTGTGTATCTTGATATGGAATATGCCTTAGACTTAGATCATTGTGAGGAATTAGGACTTAATATAGATCCAGAACATTTTATTCTGCTTAGACCAAAATGTGCAGAAGACTTATTTAATCTCATTGTAGATCTATCCCAGACAGGTGAAGTAAGCTTATTTGTACTAGATTCTCTTACTTCTCTTGAATCTAAAGCACAAAACGAAGATGCCTTTGTAGGTTTTGGGGGATCTAAGGGCGCAGCTGTTATCTCCTCAGGCATGAAGAGAATAATCCCATTCCTCTATAACAGTAAAGCATCCCTTCTAATGGTAGCACAGGAAAGGCAGAATTTGTCTGGAGGTGGCTTGTATGGCCCTGACTTCACTATTGCTTCAGGAGGGCGAGCACCTCTCTATTATTCTTCTTGGAATGCGAGAATTACAAAAACTGAAGAACTCACAGGCCTTAATAAGGAATTAATCGGACTTTCCCTTAGAATTAGAAATACGAAGAATAAGTTAGGCGTGCCCAAAAGAGATGCCAATGTGAAACTTTACTTTAAGGGAGGTATAGATTCAGAAGAAGAATATATGGATTACCTCAAAGTTTTAGGCTTAGTAGAACAGAAAGGGGCTTATTATAGTAATACTGAATGGGTGGCTGATGATGGTACAGTAGGAATGAAGGTATGTGGAATGGAAAAACTTAAAGAATACCTTAAGGAAAACCCGAAACTCTATGCTAATATTAAAGCAAAAGTAAATGATTTAATTGCAGGTCACTCTGTTTTAGATGATCAAAAAATAGAAGCAGTTGATGAAAAGGAAGCTGCTTTGTGGGCACAGTTAGAAGGGTGAAAATATAAGGCTTCTTAGGAAGCCTTATTTTTATTATATGTCGTTGCCAAAATTCAGGAAAGCAGTTATTATAATATAATAAGAGGTAGAAAAAAATCTGCATATGAATAATTGCAAATATACAATTGAATGGCAATGCAATAGAATTGAGCTTAAGAATATTAAAGACTTGAAGTTGAAACTGAACTACGCCGAAGAGGTGTTTATGAAATTTTTAAATAGAAAAAGTGATTCTGTATATTCTGTACTCAATTGGTTTGGGGGTCTAGCTTTAGGGTATAAAGAACTTAAGGAGAAAAATGCAGTGAAAAATCTCCATAAAGAATTATCTTCCCTAGTAAGAGAGGATGCTGGTTTTAAAAAAGAAAAATTATCTACCGTCGAAGATATTAAAAAAGTGAGCAATAAGTCTCTTTTAAAACAAGTACTATCTGATAATCTAGACAGAGATCTTAAGTGGTTGAGCGAATACTACATCCATAGGGATTTAAATGACTTCATAGATAATCTTGTTGAGGTTTTAGGCCCAAATGAAAAATGGTATAAGAAGGAAGAATTGATGAAAAAATGCGAAGGTCAAAAATCCCAGCATATCTTCTTATATTAAAGTGAAAAATAACCATAAAGGTATTACTAATTATATAATTGAAGAGAGGTATTTAAAAATGAAAACTTTTAGAGATTACGCTTATGGTCCTAAAGGATATAAGGTAGAAGACAATGATATACTAATAAATCTTTTTGAGGACTTCGTACCTAGCGTGGGTAAAGCAGATACAGAGCTCGGTGAGATTGTCAGAGCAATCTCCCATATAGATTTTAGATTCTACAATGATGGTGATAAAGCTTTCTATGAAAGTGGTATCATGACTGTGGATCCTGCGCTTGCCTACTTAATGTTAGTTATTCCTGAAGACGATAATCTCGAGACTTCTTTTAGAAGATACGTTAATTTAGGTTATGATGATTCTGTGTATGAAAAGGCACTTACAAGACTCAAGAAGAACGTTGTAAAGTTTATAGAAAAGAATTTCAACTCTCTTGCAAATTCTAAAAATTCTAAAAGCTTCAACAAGGTTGATCCTAGAATCCTCTATGATACTTTAGATGTCGGGCCTTTTGAGTTTGATGATAACGATAATGAGGGCGAAGAGTGAATTCTTCTCTTTCCATCATAATCTCCCTTAGGGGAGATTTTTTTTCACAAAAATATTGATAGATTCTTAAATCTCAAGATTATATTATAATCATGAAGCGTTTAATTGTATTTTTACTTTTGAGTTTGATTTTAATTGGTGGAGTATTTGCGGATAATAATAAGTATTGGGGTAGAATTCAGGACACTGAGAAGACTTTGTATCACTCTACACAAGACTGGGCTTACTCCCCTAAGGGCAGTGATGATTGGGTTTACGGCGCAGATAATCCTGATATTGATATCACAGTATACATAGCAGGAGATGGTGACGTCCCATTTATAGCGTTTAGTTACAGTAAGATTGAAGGTATTGAAGGTACCCCTATAATGACTATTATTGGAGATAATCTACTTGAAAACTTTGATGATTGTATTAGCATGAGGATTAATCCCGCCTCGGATAATACCTTCTGCTCAACCACCTCTGATTATAAGATGGTTTTAGATGAATTTAGATGGTGCATTGATCAGAAGATGGTCAACGTAATCTTCTCAGATGGCTCCTTCTTGTTATTCAATGTCAACTGCGCCAATTTATACAAGTATTATAAGGATTAATGAGGCTTATGAAGGGATCAATCAGCACGTATTATTTAAAGTCTCCTGAATTTGCAGAATTTTACTTATGTGATACTTCTTCGAAGCTTATACAGATTCCTATGTCGGTATTATCTAAGGATTTCATTGATGAGGTGTTACAATCTGAAGACGATATAAGGGTCAATTGGCAAGATCTTGTAGTAGGTAAGATCTATTATGGTGTACCTAATAAGGATTCGTTGGGTAGATTTATAGCTTGCAAAGTTTTAATACCTATGGTTAGTATTAGAAGAAGATACCCTAAGACATCTGAGGATAATGATCACAAGAATCCCTACTACTTAGAGATATTCCGTAAAGGCAACAATTATATTGTCAGAGAGTACGGCCAAGTAACTAAGGTATCAGAGGACTTAGATGATATAATACATTACATTAGAACGTATAGTCAACATTTTGGCAGTGTAAGTTTATGTGATGAGGTACGCGATACGTTTGCTAATTTAAATTAGGTTCGTCAGAGCCTAATTTTTTTTGCTAGATTCTATGATTTAAGAGTTGACATCTTCTCAGATTAAGGTTAATATAATTACATAATTAAGGAGATATTAAGATGAACGTGAGCAACATCGTAGAGACAGAGGCAGATTATACTTGGCAGGGCGAAGCATTAGATAAGATATTTGCAGGGAGTGGTGTAATGTCACTAGACGCAGGGGTAGGTACAGGCAAGACACGTATAGCCTTTGAGAGTTTTAGACACCACATAGATCTTCACAGAGGTGGTCAGACTTGTGACGTATTTGTTGCCCCATCTATCAGATTAACAAAGCAGCAATATAATGATTGCAAGAAGTTCTTTGATGATTGCAATAAGAAGCTTATAGGGGATCATCAGAAGCCACTATATACGGACATCAAATGTGTAGAGGTAAATTGCGAGACAGAGGATACTAGCTTTAGCTGGAATATACCTGAGAGTGGACCTATGTGTAATTTAGGTAATCATGTAATTTACTTTGTATGTTGGGCTTCATTCAAACTTGATCCCGTCAAGGAACTCTATTGGGAGAAGCTATTTAAGAACAACGAAGAGTATGGCAGACACAATGGCTACATATTCTACGACGAAGCGCATATATATGATGGTAATAAGGATTCGAGAGAGTTAATATTTGGGGAAGACTTGATGAAGAGACTTAACAAGGCCTTAAAAGAGGATGAAGAATGAAGAACACAAAGACACTATGTACGTGGAGAGCGACTACCAATAAGTCCAATATTGGCCCCTCATTAGCTGAAGAACCTATATGGGATGATAAGATCAAGTCATTACATATAAGAGTCTTTGAACACATGTTAGACATGTCTAAGAAGGGATTAGGTAATTGGTCTAAAGCCTGGAATAATATAATGGATGAAGTAATCAAAGGCTCAACAGGTCTGGAAGATTATCTTAAGTCACAACGACCTGGGGTAGATAAGAGTAGTATTGACAGGGTAGTGAATAAGTTCAGGGGCAACGCGTTTGAGATCTTCGCTGAGGCACTTACACTTGGTAATTATTTAGCGCAGGAAGACGTAGCACCTATATACAACCCTCCTGAGAGCCCTCTACACGAGGAGAGATTTGATGCGAGCACATACAGCGCCTCTAACCCCCTAATAACAATGAACATACAGGTCAAGAACTGGGCTGGTGAACGCAAAGAGTATGGTGTTGGCTGGGATGTTATAGAGGACCTCGAAGCATTAGATAATCGTAACAGAAGAAGATACCACAAGGAACATCCTGAATGGGTTAACGACTTAGACACGGAAGAGGAGTGGGAATCAAGACCGAGGCAGATAATAATATCTTCAGGAGAATTAAGTCCTAAAGGTGAAGAAGCCTTAGATAAAGAGGAGCACAATAGTATAGTGACCTTTGTAGGAGCTCGAGCAATAAGTAAGAGGTTAGGGCCTAAACCAGTAGCGTTCTTCAAAAATATTGTAAATGAGCTTAAGGGGGCTTGACATATATTACAATATAGGATAATATATAGATGTAAATAAGGAGATAGGTATTATGGATACAACAAAGTACTTCGACACAACAATAATAGCAACAGGAACACCTAGCGATTATCAGAGAAAAATAGCAGAGATTGAGCCTGACCGTGTTATTGGGTGTAGTTATAAGAGAGCAATTGAGGCTCACTTAATCTGCAAGCCTACTCTCAATCTTATATGTACATCTATTGAAGCTGAAGGCGCTCTAATCAACGCAGTAGAGTCTGTAGTTAAGAGAGAAGCCACATTATGTGAAGAAGATAATAACTTATTCAGATCTGTAATACTAGTATGCGCAACATCTATTGATCAAGCTAACCAAGCTGCAACGGAATTATACAATAGAAGAGCCAAAGACGGTTGGCATGTTGTAGTCCTACACTCAAAAAAAGAAGTTATTGATGCTGAGGGCGGTGTAGTTAAGTATCTATCCTTTGTAGATGGCAAAACTATGGATGCTAAGGATGCGTTCAATAGAATAGAAGAGATTGATGATAGAAAGTTCTTCAACGAAGACAACAACCCTATAATTGTGTTCCAAGTAGATATGATTAGTGAAGGTGTTAATGTTAAGTCATTCAATGCTGTAATTATATCATCAAACTCAGACACTAAGCAAATGCAGCAAATTGGCAGGGTATTAAGGGATTATAAATCTCAAGTTCAGGGCAAGGGTGAGGCCATGCTTAGAAAAGTTGATTATGGTCATGCAAGTGTATATTGCTACTACGAGAATGATAGTAATATCTACAATATGGTAAGTACTCTAGCTGAGAAGGGCTTAGCATGGAATTGGGGGGATAAATTAGATCTTAAGAAGGGCACAGGTGTAATACCTGATCCAGATAGTCTACCTGAAGAGAACTTGATTAAGTGGGATCCTATTAGTGAATTAGAGATAGCTAGATTAAATGATTATAAGAATACAGGTATAAAGAAGGATATTGCAAAGAGTGCTGACTTAGGAGTATTGATTATGAATAATCCTAAGTTACTAACTGCGATTAAATACATCCTTGGAAAGATCAGTAATGGGAAATCTAAGAGTCTTAGAAGCAGCTTGGGCAAAGCCAAAGAAGTATCTAAAAACAATGAGGGTAAGAAGAGTAAGTCTAGTAAGTCTAAAAAGGTATTGGATGTCTTATCTGATAAGGAAAAGTTATCCCTCATCAATCAGATTGAGGGGGAAGTTAAAGACTTAATTGCTAGCGGGGAAGTACGTGAATTACTCTGCGAAAATTATAACACTGAAGAAGCCAGAGCTCGAGTACTTGTAGAGAGTGCTGTACGTACTCTAATCCCAGCTGAATGTGATGAAGAAGTAGGAGAGTTGGTTGAAGCATTAGGTGATGGAATATATAATATCTTAAAAAGAGGCGAATATACTAATACCTGGGACTTGAAATAATTAAGGATATGTGGTAATATATAAATATAAGGAAGTATAAATATTATGAGTAAAAGTCAGCGTTATCTACAATCTAAATTATATCTGGATACCTTCTTGGATAAGATGGGTGATGTATCTAAATACGATAGAGTTGTAACTATCAATATTGCAGATGTGAGAATCTGGCTCTACTTAAATAAATGGGCCAAAGTAACGCCCTTCGAAACTGATCCTGTAAATTGGTTCGGACTTAAAATACCTACTTATATTATAAATAATAGAGCTCTTAGTGGCGACGAAGGTAAGGAAGCTAAATCAGAGGAGCTCGAAGGATTTGAGATGAACTTGAGAGACTTAAAAGATAAAGCTAAAGGTGAGAAGATTATGGTTATAGCTAACCCTCCTTATAGTATTGCGGGGCCTATAACTAAGGCAGTATTAGATATCCTTAAGCCAGATGAATATGTAAGTCTTATGCCAGCTAATGATTATAAGTGTGGTAAAAAGAAGGATAGATTATATAGACATATCAAAACTATTGAAGCGATACCAGCAGGAATGTTTGAAGATGCCACAGTATCCCCTCATCTAGCTCTACTGTCCTTTGAAAAAGTTAACAAATGGACTGACGATGAGTTTGAAGTAATGTGCTATAATCCTAAATACAAGAAATTCTACGATAAAAATATAAAGAGAAAAATTACATGGAAAAAAGAACTCTTACCTGCATCGCTAGGAAAAGATACCAAGGAAGAATGTGAAGAAGGCTTAAGAATATTAAATAACAAAACAGACTTCCTAATCACTGCGCGTACCGTTCTGGACGGTACGCATAAAACCCCAGATTGTCACGATTATAGGTGGAATGTAGAAAAAAGTACTACATATAAGGATCTTATTATAAGTTATAATAAAGCTTCAAATAAATATTATCCTAATGTTGGCTTCATCTACTTCAACAACGAAACTGAGTTCAACAACTTCAGCGACTACTGGTATAGGGGCAACCTAAGCAATAAGCTCATCAAAGGTCTAAACAAGACTGGCGGTTCTTGGTCAAATGCCATACCACGTATCGACTGGAACAGACCTTGGACAGATGAAGAGATCTTAAAAGAATATGGCTACGACGACAAAGAGATTGAGGAGATCTTATCAGCACCAGATCCCAGAAAGAAGTCAAAGTAAACAAAGAGGGTACCCTAAGGACCTCTCTAAAAAATAAATAAGTACCAAAGTGTACAAAGGAGAAGACTAAAATGTCAAAAAACAAACTATCAGAAATGGAGTGGGCAAGAGGTAATAAGTCAGAACTCTTAGACTTAACATACACAGCCCAACTATCAAACAACAAAGCCAAAGAATCGTGGCTACTACAAGAGGGAGCAAGGGATCCTAACAAAGACCTAAATACAGTCAATGCTCAACTTACAGCCCAGCAAGCTAAAGAGGAGTATCAATGCAAGAGTAGGGACAAGGTAGAGATCCTAGAAGATGGTACGAGAGAGTACATATCAATCAAGACAGTTGTAGCAGTTAAAAGTGGGAAAAAAACCAACCACTACCTACCATTAAGAGTAGCAGTGGGTAACTTAGATGAGAATAATAAGTTTATAAACTACAATAAACACAATGACTTAAATGACGTGTATCGGGCCCTAAACGTCAAATATGTCGATGTTATATATCCTACAGAAGCATCTACAATATATCCTACTAAGATAGTTAGATTTGAGAGCGAAGCTATATCTGATTACATATATAAATATAGAGACAGAGATGGCTATATAGACACTAGAATCAAAGAAGCAATAGAGAATAGACCTTACTGCTACACAGAAGGTAAAAAGAATAGTACAGGCTGGATTATAGGTTATGAAGACAGTATTGAGAACACGAGGCATATAAAGACTCATGGCGAAGACAAACCTGCAGGATTAGTAATAGGCCTAAGGGAGAACTACCCTACAAATCTTAAAGAAGGTGAGTTACCGAGATTAGATAGATATAATAGATGGTCGGTGTTCCTGTTAATACCGGTAAATTTAAATTCTGACGGCCTCTTGTTCAAAAAAGCAGTTAACATTGTAGAGGTTAAAGAAGAGTAGTTGATATTATACATAGGAGCAGCCCAACATGATAATAAGTCCAGAGACGAGAGAAGCAATAGAGAATGAGTTTGAAGAGTGGAAGAGCAAGCAATATGCAAGCAAGAACTTAGAAGAACGTAAAAAGCTAGATCAGTTCTACACAACACCTCAACTCACAATACAGATGATAGAGAAGTTTGAGGACTTAAGAGGTACGATAGTAGACCCAACATGTGGCTGCGGAGGATTATTAGCTGGGTGTATAATAGCAGGTGCAGATCCTAATAAGTGCTATGGTATAGAATTGGATCCTCAAATCCTAGAGGTATGTAGAGAGAGACTGAGTAGGTTAGGAGTCTCTAAAAACAATCTGCACTTGGGAGATGCTCTTAATTCTGATTGCTATGATCACTTCGATAATAACTATGAGTATAAGGATGGTAAAGTACTTATAAACAATAAACAGCCCTTCAAGTTCGGCAGAATAAGGATATGACAGGATCAAGCAAGGAGACCAAGTTCAGAGCAGCACTATTAGGAGCTAAGAGGAATGTATACACCTTTGTCTTAGGTACGCTGGAGAATCCAGAAGGCATGAACTTAGGGGGTTGAAGAAGACGGCCACCACTAATTAAACATAAAGATTAAGGGTTCAAGCACACTATACCCTTAAGGAGAATTAAGACATTGGCAGAATTAAACTTCAAGAGAATAGCGGTTTATAATACTCAGCAGGATGTAGAGGACAAGTACTTAACTGAGAGCTGTGAAGATAGTGTAGATATCCTAACACCTAAGAAGTGGCAGCTAGGTGACAAGCCTAAGACATACTTCAATAAGTATACAGAAGACGTCAATCCAGAAGAAGAAGTAGAGAATAAGATCTTTGATGACTTAGACTTCGAGAAGGAAGATAACGGACCTGAAGACTTCAAGTTTGAGGACTTGGTAGACAAACCACAATACGACGACTATGAGGACGATTATGAAGATAGTGCGGAGGCTGATGAAGACGTACTAAGAACAGAGGTCCTAGCAAGCGTAGAAGATTGTTTGAATGAGTTCTTGAGGAATCACAGAGGATTATACACAGACATTAACCAAGAAGACATCAATAGAATCTGCAATATTATGACCAAAGATTACATTAACTACAACAAAGGCGAATATGACAGAGATCCTACAGATACATATGATGTAATGAAGACAGAATTAGCTCAGCCTGGCTTCTTTGATGATGCCTTCGACTTCTACCTCACCAACATCTCCAAGGCCAAGTACAACAGCAATACCTTCAAGGGGGTATCCGATGAAGTATGGGCAGATCCCAAGGATAGCTTAGAGGAAGCAACTGTCAGATCTAGAATGCAGGATGTAGTAGGTTATGTAGTAAGCAACGCATTAGGACCTAACGGTGGTTATTATCTATCAACAACAGACGAGGGCTCGAGCTGGGCTAAAGACTTGGAAGATGCAGATATCTTTGACTCAAAGGACGATGCAATAGAAGGTCTACACGAAGCCTTACTTGAAGGCCTTGATACACCAGAAGCGTTCAAGGATCATGAGACAAACACAGAATCTTATGAGGATTGGATTGACTGGATTGATTACGATGCACTTGACAACTACGAGATCAAGCCTGTATATGCAACTGACGCCAGCACAGACTACGCCTACTTAACACGCAGTGGTCTTAAGGAATCTAGGATTAATGATGTTCTAATTATCTTAGATGAATTTGACACACAGTTCCCTAAGGGCAACAAGAACCGAGACGTATATCACTTAACTAGGAGACTTGTAGATTATGCTGGACTAGACAAAGAGATAGCTACTGAAATTGCCGTAAGACACTTAGATGGTAAGATGTTCAATTACTATTAAGGGTTAATTAGATTAAGTTAGGCCTCTATTAGTGAGGCCTATTATAATCGCTTATAACCGCGCATAAACTTGCATAAACAAGCGTTGTAGTGTAATCACTGGTTACTATGCCATTATAAGGTATAACTGTATATAGTTAATATTAGGAGGTGATTACTCACCTCCCTTAATATAATCACTTAGACTCCTCAGTAGTTGTCTTAGCCTTAATTACAGGTGCGATATCTGTACCAGCCTGCTCGAAGTCCTCAGAGATCTTAACCTTCTCCTTAGCTTTATAAGTAACCTTAGCACCTTCAACTCTAACCCTAGCACAACTAGCTGCGTCGTTCTTCTGGGGGTTAACAACAGCCAAGCCTACGGGACCTTCGAGTTCGACCTTAGACAGTGTCACCTCCACAGGCAACTTAGTTGTATGCTGAGCAACTGCAATAGCACAACCTTCTGTTGTTGAACCATTACCGTTAGGTGTCAGTGAATACTCCGCAGCTGTAGATACACAAGTACTATCCTTAACAGACATAATACCTGCTCTAATCTCAACGGCTGTACCCTTAGCCTCAATACGTGTACCGTCTAGCACCCACTTACCATAACCAGCTGCATAGATACCACTACCCTCTTCTTCCCCAGACTTACCATCTACAATAATAGAGCCTCTAATAGTGAGCTCTGGCACTGGACCTTCAGTCAACTTGTTAGAGCCATTGATATAGATACCTGTACCACCAGATACGGTGTCACCTTCAATAGGACACTTAATAGTAGCATCAGACTCTACGACAACACCATAACCTTTATAAGATGGTCTGTTCTTATTAGGGCCATCAATCATAATGCCTGACCAACCCCTAAGTGTAACATCCTTACCAATCTTAACAGTTGAGTAGTTAGCTACCTCCTCTTCAAAGGATCCTAACATGTAGATAGCACCGAATGAGTTAGGTTCAGTCTCCCTAATAGTACCCTTACCTACAATCTCAACGTTACCATGTCTAATATTAAGAGGTGTACTTGGGGCTACAATCTCACAGGAGTTCAGGTCAATTGTGAACGCCTTACCACTCTCTACTCTATAATCGCCTTCGGTTGTAACAGCACTCTTGTATAGCTTAAGTGTATGATTATTATCTACGGCTGCTAGGGCTGTCTTCAGATCACTGTAACCTGTATTGGTTGTTGTATTAATAACAGTAGAATCTACGCCAATTGTGAAGAGGCTGAAGTGTGTTGTCTCAAAGGTTAACTTACCTGAAGATGAGTCGTAGCTCTTAATAGATATGTCCTCATCCCCATGTTGTACCTTAAAGTTACCTACACCATCTAGACCCTTAACTGTAGACACCGTAACGGCTACAGGCTTACTGAACTCACTAACCTGTTTACCGTCCACCTCAAGTGTTAAGTCCACTGCACCAACACTATTATAGCCTTCAACGACCTCTACAGGCTTATCTACTATTGGATCCTGTGTAGCTACTATAAGTTGTGCTGTATCCCCTGTAATTGTACCCTCTGGAATTGCAACCTGAGTTGGAATATCTGTTGTCTCTAACTTAACTGCCTCATCGTCCCAAACTCTAACACCCTCACTCTTAGACGCCTCAGATCCCGTTACTGTGATCACATAGTCGCAAGAACAGGTTGTGTAATTATCTGTATATCTAATTGTTAAGATCTTGGATAATTGTAATACGCCGGGATCTGCATAGCTTAACTTACTATCTGTGATAGCTAGTGTCTTAGTTGTGTCATCAGATAGCGTAGCTTCAATAGTCATGCCAGTTGCATCAAATTTGTCGCCACTCTTATATGTAGACTTAGAAGGAGGTGTTGCTACCTTGATAGATGTAATAGTTGAGGCTGCTCTGAGATCCTTAACTGTTACCAACTTAGCTACATCCTTACTATCCTTAAACTCTGCTACCCTACCAACTACTCCGCTCTCAATTGTAACTGATCCCCCCTTGTAACCCTTATTAGATACAATAGAGATATCATAACCATAAGTGCTAGCACCATTACCATAAGGTACATGATTATAATTGCCGTTACCCTTAAATGTACCAGCCTTAAGTGTAACCTTACCTGCCTTGACTTCAAGTGCACTCTGATCATTAGATGTATAAGTACCACCATCTATAATATACTCACCACTAGCTGATAGATAGATACCTGCGTCGGTCTTGCTGTTCTTGAGTGTAATATGTAGATCCTTGATGTTGCCGTTGGTACCAATCATTGTATTGGTCTCTACGTTCTCAACATAAGCACTTGCACCGTCTTGCCACTGACTGAAGAGATACTTGTCACTTGGGTCATCGCAGGTACTGATCATCTTACAATCCTTAAGATATATAGAGGTCTTCTCAGTCTGTATAAGTGAAGCTGCACTTGACTCAATTGCTGACTTAAGTTCAACGTTGGTAAGTGTAATTGTATCTACACCCTCTACCCCTACCAATAAACCACGCTTCTTGTCCTTAAGTTCAATTGTACCACCCTTAATCTCTATATCCTTGCTGGCCTTGATAAGCTGTGTAGTAAGTGTGTGCCCCTTAAGATCAATAGTTGTAGGTTCAGAGTTAACATCTAATCTAGAACCAGGTAGGTCTAAGTCTCCCCCTAACTCTACATTACCCTTGAGCTTGTAAGCTGTGTAAGTCGTGCCATCGCTGATAGTATCCTCTACCTTGTCAAAGAGATTGTCTAAGTCCGCAGCACTCTCAATCTTGGCTACTACACTTATTGCAACACTAGCACTCTTGCCCTTGTATGTAACCTTAACCTTAGTAGCTCCTACTTCAGCTGTCTTGAGGTCAATGTCAAAGTCTCTAACTTGTTCAGTTGTGCCATCTGAATAGATAGCTGTAACCTTGAAGTCCTCAGCTACGATAGCTTCACCAGCCTTATAAGATGTCTTGGATGTTGTAGCCTCAATCTTGCTGAGTGTTACTACATCTACTACCTCTGTTGTAGAAGCTTCGCCACCATTGTATCTGTATGTATACACAATAGATCCTGCACTTAGTGTAGGTATTACCTCTCTGTAGGTTAGAAGATCTCTGTGCCCTGAAGCAAATGTAACTTCAAATTCTGCTCCCTCTATGTTAAGGGTCTGGCCCTCTTTGAAGGTTGTACACTTAGGAGCCTTGATAAGTTTAAGCTTAACTGGTACATCTAACTTGACGTCCACAGATACTTTGGACTCTAAAACCTCCTTACCTACTCCTGTCTTATAGTATATTGTAACCTCTTGATTACCTGCTTCTCTAAATACACTAGGCACCACTCTAAGACCCGGAGAGATCCTATTGTATAATACATACTTGCCTAAATCCGCTGTAGCCTCTACTTCTACTATACCCCCATAAGGACCTGTGTAGTATTGCTTGTCCTGTGGAAGCGATACCGAAGTTACTATGGCCGGGCCTGTTATAACTCTAGTTGTCTCATCACTCATTATTGTTAATACTCCATTAAAAATTGAGTTAATTGTCTAATAGAATTAGTTGCTGAAAAATTGTGAAAAAATTACAGAAATCTGCTTGACAAAAATATCTAAATAATATATTATATAAATGTAAATAAGGAAATAGAAGAAAGATGAAGAGAATGCTAAAGTTGAGGGGATGAAAAAAGATCCTATCTCATTAAAAATCTACAAAAAAAGCCAAAAAAAAAACACACTAAATAAAAAGAAAATAAATAAAAAAAAGAGGTATAAACTATGTCAATGTTCTTTGATAATGTAAAGTACAAAAAATTGGAAGCTGAAGTTGAAGTCACCCGAGAAAAAGCTTTTAAAAAATCTTCAGCCTTAAACGATGAGCTTCACGATCTTGCAGCTAAAGTTAATAGCAAATATAATCTGAAATCTTCAAATCGTTATAATGCTTATGAACCTTATAGCATGTATGTAAATAGTCTTTACAACCCTGTTGATGATAAAGAAGAAGCAGAAAGAAAATTCGATAGATATTTGGCTACAGTACCTGCTAGGGAGAGAGAAGCCATTAAAAAACAGATTAAAGTCATTGCAACTGATCAGTATAAGTACGATGTAATAGATCGTCGTATGGAATTATTTGGGGAAGATCTTAGTCGTATTAGAGTCGCTTTGCAGAGATTAAATGCTGTCTATATTGTCTTTGGACGTGATGATGAAAGAAAAAAAATAGCTAGGCAAATTAATGATATTATTGGTGGCTGCATTGATAAGAAATTAGATGACTTAAACAACTTGGATGGTCTAGATAGCTTGGAAGATTGAGGAAACTTAGGAGTTGCTTAGGCTAGGAATCCCCTAGCCTAAAATTAGCAAAAAATCAAAAAAAAATCAAAAAAAAAACGCACTAAATAATACATAAAGGAAAATCTAATATGACAGTTAAAGAATTTAAAAAACTTAAAGAAGCTAAGGCAGCTCCTAAATTAATGGAAATCACATCTGAAATGCTCGATTGTCTTGAAGAGCACGGGATGGATTATTTATATAATGTAGGCGCTAATAAATACATATCAATTAATACCCCTCTTCGTGTAGAAACTTATATAGAGAACTTTGAGTTAAGAGGAGTTCGAGCTCCTTCTCTGAGAGACCTAGTGGATCTAGAGAATAAAAAACTTCATATGGATCATAACTATAAAAAACATAATGCCCTTAAAGGAAAAGAGGAAGGTGCTACCCAAACTATACGGCCTTACTTTGATTATTCAGGTGTAGAAATAAATCCTTACATGATGCGTGTCGCCTCCTTTACAAATTCTAAAAATTATAGCACTCCTTGCCTTAAAGTAGGTCTAGTATTGAAAAGTGCAGAAGATGAGCAGCTAGAATGGATTAGTAATATTCTAGGAGGGGATTATCCTTCTTATGTCTTCAATCCTTCTCAGTTAGAAGTACTCAAAGAAAATGGCTTTGAAGTACCTAAATGTAAGATATTTTAAGTAGAAAAATATTATATTCTTTGTGAGAGAAAAAATTAAGGGGATCTTAGAGGTCCCCTTCTTTATGTAGAATAAGATACGTAGTAATTACCACAATCATAAAGCTTACTATAACCATTAGATTGCATGTTCTCCTCCTCAGTTAAGGCCTCATCAAATTTAGGTAACCACTCCTTAAGCCTATACTTCTGCGCTTGATATCTACTGACCCTATTAGACCGAGGATTACTATCGTGGTAGAAGTAACCTATTTGAGTTGTGCCTCTTAAGGTAAACCCGCTACTGAGATACCCCCGTCCATTAAATAAGGACCTGTCAACGTAACTGACAAACTCTTTAAGTCTGGAGTGCTTAATAAGTTTTGAGAATCCTCCTACGACTTGAGTATAGAGCTTAGCACACATACGGTGTAATTCAATCTCCCCTGATTTGAATCTTGACTTACCCCAACCTGCCACTTGTACCAATTCTCCCCTGTAGTATAGACCTAATCTTATGCTTGACTTAACAGATCCTTGTATATGGTTAGCTTCTAGAAACTCCTCATAGTCCTTACTTGCTAGAGGCTTGCACTCACAACTCCTTGCGTATATTCTTTGTTTGTAAACCCCCAAAGCAGAAGCTATTATAGATTTGTATATCTCCTTCTTAGATAGCCACAAATCTTCCCATATGTGTATAAGTCCTTATGCCTAACTTCTCACATTCCTCGGTTTTATGTAAGTGATAATTTTTGTCTTTAAAGGCATGCCAATATATATCATTGTATTCAATTGCTACCTTCTTTGAGGGGATGTATACGTCTAATTCTGAATAAGTACCTTTAGAAGACTTAATTAGATTTCTGCAGTGCTGTATAACTTCAATATTAGGCAATAGCGACTTACAATACTCTACAATCTCAGATTCCGCACAAGATGCATTTAATTTAGCATCTTCAAAGCTTTTCTGTATTAAGGGCAGATATTCATTAGATATGTAGGTGCATTTTCCTAATCTTATAGTAGGCAAACCTAATACATGCCAGGCCTGACCATATTCACTTTTAAGCTTGGCTGTACTTGTGCAGTTATTTTGTGCCTCAAAGTTTTTGACTCTTTCAAGCCTCAGTTTTTCTTTTTTCTCTTTAGTCTGCGCTGTTTGAGTATACCATTTATACCCTGTTTTAGCTAAGCAATTTTCTATGTAATGCTTTTTTGTCTCTTCTTTTTGCATTGCATATTCAACACCATATCTCTTAAGATTGGTATTCTTTTGCTTGAGTTTGCCTTCTTCGGTCTTCATGATATTGTCAGCGCCATATTTATTTATACAGGTTTGCTTAGCCTTAAGAGTAGCCTCTTTAGTTTGTGCAGGGTTCTCTACCCCATACTTTTCAAGACAAGTTTGTTTGGCTTTTTCTCTGTTAGTGTAGCTAGTTTTACCATACTTATTTAAGCAGGTTTGTTTGGCCTTGTCTTTATTATTATAACTAGCGCTACCATATAACTCAATCTTAGTATTGATGCCTTTTCGAGTAGTAAGTAGATGTGCACATTTATTGCAACATGCCCTCTTATAGCCTACATAATATTTGGAGAACGCAGTTGGATTACCACAAACCTCACAAGTCTTAGTGCATTTAGGATTTACAAGATTATATATTAACTCTGTGACATTTTTAGAGCTTACTTGCGTAACTTGCCTTAACTCCTCTAATAGCTCAGGTCTATTATTAATATACCTGATTATTCCAGAACTTAAATTAGCCTTAGATTCATTTGTGAACGCATTGTGTTCTTGTAAGTAGGTAATTAATTCCTCTCTCGTCCTCATATATATAATATAACAACAAAGCTCACTCCTTTCAGAGTGAGCCGTGTTTTTAGAAGATTAGATTAACGGATGTTGGCAATCTTGATTCTTCCAAGGTAGCCAGGCTGAAGTGCCTTCATATCCTCATATCTTGCAATTGCGCCTTCTTTATAGAGATTTTTGCGCTGTAATGCACCTGTTGAGAACATTGGGAGGAGTGTACCAATTGCGATTGATACATCGCCTTCAGCTGCTTCGTTCTTCCAAGTTGTGAGGAGTTCGTCATCAGCGATAACATTTTCAGGTACCTTATAACATGGGATACCATTTAACTCACCAACTTTGTAAGCACCGATAGCTGGCTGACGTCCTGTGTCCTTCCAACCTTCACTGAGCTTGAGGTATGTGATAGCCTTTGGACCACCAACGATAGCTGTTACACCACCTCTCATGATCTTGTTATAGATGTTGTCCTGGACTCTATCAATAGCCTGACCAATGAGCTGTGCTGTGTGGTAGTAAGAATCTTTAGTTGTAGCTGCTTTTTCAGCATCAAATTCAACTGTTTCAATTCCATTAGCCATCTGAGCTGCGTTAGCATACTTGATTGTCTGGAAGTCAAGTGTCTTCTTGATTTCCTGGGCAGCACTGTCCATGAGCATCTCTTCAGCTGAAATACCAAATGATGTGCTGAGTGTGAGTTCAGTAAGCTGTGTCCATGTAACTCCAAGAGATACTGGTCTTGGGTTGAAGTGGTAGTCCTTCATGACAAGTTCTACTTCACCAAGATACTTACCTGCGAGATCCTTTTCAGAATCATAAGCACCTGTGAACTCAACTGTTCCTGTTGCACCTGTAAGTTTGAAGCCGTTAGCTGTTGCTTCTACGCTGTACTTAGGATCTGCAACAAGCCAAATTGCCTTGTGTCCTTCCCCAGACTGCATAGCTACAACTTTGCCGTCTTCAACGAACTTAGAGTGACCATCAATGTAGCCAAGTGACTTGAATGGTTCAGCTGCCATGTCTCCCTTGAGGTTGACTTCGCCAGCTGTTGCTGCTACTGTCATGAACTCTGTTGCAAACTGTGACTCTGTTGATTCAATCATAACATCGCCAAGCTTGCCATCATCCATTCTACCTACCATGTTGAATGGTTCATCAACATCGCCTGCTGTATATCTTCCAGCTTTTCCATCTGGATCAGATGCACCATAAACTGGATAAATATACTTTATTGAATCGTTAGTAGATTCGAGATTGTATTCAGTAAAGAGCTGACCACGAACTGAATTTGGATAAGATAGCCTGATTAATCTGAGCATATTCTCCATTTTATTCGACAGGGCTCGCTATTTCCCTGCCCGCTTAAATCCAGATTTCAAATTTAAGCTGCTATGTATTTCTACATAGATTAGACTATATCTTCACCTTTTAATTCTTAAAAGGGAATGGCACTTCCATTCGCTTGAATGTACTTCCTTGCGGAATAGTCGTTGAACTTTATTTTACCTTAAAGGATTTTAAATATGTCTTCCCATATTTATCTTTTACGTATCTCAAGTAGGCTTTAATATCTTCCAATCTAAGAATTTTTACGTTATTTTCAGCTAAGGCATTATATTTGCCCCACCAAAATTTCTTAGTATATTTATTAAAAGGTTCATTTTTCTCATTAAAGAATTGTTCTCCTTTTAATTCATAGAATTGTCCTTCTATTAAAAAATCTGGCCAACATGTGTGTTTTTGAAAATTCTCTTCGTCTTCATACTCAAAATATACCCCAGGATGATATAAGAATTGTCTATTATTATCTTCTAAATAAATATACAATGCTAATTCCCAGCTGGAATCAAATCTGATATTTTTATACAAATACCCCTTAAGATGATTTGAATTTCCTGAGCTCTGAACAACAGTTTTAGAATTAAATCTTTCAACCATAGTCTGAACTCTCTTTTTATTGGCTTCTTCCGTATGCGCAGCCTTTTCTGAAATTTTTTGTTTATTAGGATCTTCCCATCCTAAATATCCATTATTTCTACTTCTTTGGGTTTCTGCACCTTTTTTAGTGATTTCAGGATTTTGAGAAGCATGATCATAACCAAATTTCTTTCTGTTAGTATCAATTCTCTTTTTAAGAATTTCTTCCCTGTCCTTATTCCATTTCTCTGAAAGATTTTTACTGATTTTTTCTTTAACAGAGGAGGCAAAAGAAGGATTAGTTACTCCATAATTTCTTTTTAAAGTTTCTTTAGCTTTTGTTTTTCTTTCTAAATCTTTTTCAGGATGTTCTATATAATATTGCTTAATTCCACATCCATGACATAATATTTTTTGATTTTCATTAAAAGCCTTAAATCTCGTAAAAGATTTTCCACATGCTGAACATACACATTCTACTTTAGATGACATACTTTTATTCCTTTCAAAATAAAATCTTAGCTGCTGATTTTCTCTATTCTCCTGAGACGTCCCAGCAATTCACCATTGATTTGTACTTAGGATCACTCCTAAGCCACCCAAGTTTATCTAGGTGTGTATCCTCCAAATGTGCTAGAGATCTGAGCTTCTGACATTCTAGACATTGTTCTTGTCTGATTTTCAAGAAGAACAGCGAGGTTTCTAGCTGTATTTACATCCATGTTTTCGATACCCTTACCAATTTCAGGTACGTTACACCACTTCTCAACGAGTCTATCCATACGATAGTCTCTTTCTTCTCTAAAGAGCTTTTCTGTAAGAACATCCTTATTGTTCTTTACAGGGTTATTAATTCTTGCTTTAATTCCGCCCATAATAGTTGTAATTCCTATAAGGTTTTTAAAGAGTTTTTCCCTAAAGAAATATTGTAATTTAAATATATAAATTTGTTGGATTTATAGGATCTAGATTAAGACCCTTAAGTTGCTTTAGTAATTTGTTTTATCCTCAATATTTAATTTTGGATTAGATATTTATTTGGAAATATCTTTTATTCATTTCTTTAAGTGAATGATGAGATCTCAAGATCCTACCACCATTCTTAATTATATATAATTAGTGGGAGGGTTTAGAGAAGTTCAAATTCTCTGTTTTTTTTTTGTTTATTGGTACTAATTAATATATAAAAAATCTATTATAAGAGGCATAATTATGAGGAATTGGAAAGAATATAATATCCTTAGGGAGAATTATGGTTTTAGAAAAGAGGGATCCTCTCCTGATTATGATGAACTCAGGGCAAGGCTTACAGATGCATCTACTCACTTAAAAAAGTTTGCCAAAGAAATGGATAAAGTGCCCACTTATACATTTGAACCTAAAGAAGGGGCAATAGATGTTTTAGATGAAATTGATATTCGCAGTAATATTTCTAATTTAAGAAAGGCTTTGACATCTGTTAGAAGCTATCTCAGTCATGATTTTGAATATGCTCCAATGAATGATGCGTTAGATGCAGTAGTAGAAATTCTACTTGGAAAATAATTAAAATCAACAGAAGATTATTTATGATCCCAAAAGAGAGTCTACTCTCTTTTGATTTTCTTATATATCTTATTCAGACGCCTTGAAGTTATATATAGGTTTAATTACTTCTACAATATCTACAGTGTCCTTAATATTAGGCACAATATCTTTTAAAGATTTATAAGCCATAGGGGATTCATCGAGGGTATCTTTATTCACACAAGACGACCACACATCCACCATACTAGCTTTAAACTCTTCAATATTTAGATTCTCTTTTGCTTTAATTCTCGAGAGCATTCTACCGGCGCCATGAGGGGCAGAGTAGTTCATTTCAGCACAACCTTTACCTATGCCTATAATAGATCCCTCAGCCATATTGATAGGGATTATAACCTTAACGCCCTTATAAGCCGCAATGGCTCCTTTTCTAAGTATGCCATGCTCTAGATCTATGTAGTTGTGTACGTCTTTAATTTTAGAGTGCCTACTTAGATATTCTTTTATGACTTCTTGTTTTCCAGGTCGTGGCGATATCCTCGTTGGATATAGGATGATGTATTTAAGATCTAAGAGTTCCTGGGCTACTTCAATATTCTCTTTGTTTATTCCTTTGGATTTTAGGAGTTGTTCTACGTTGTTCATATTTATAATATAAGGGAGGCTTTAACCTCCCTACTACTTAAGTAACTTCTAATAGTGTCAGATTTTGTTTGTGCCTTGCCATCTACCATTGTAGAGGTTGTCAGATTCAACAGGTTCATTCTCAAACACTAGGATCTGTGCTACTCTTGTGCCTACTGGGATGTTGACTTTCGTATTACCTGTTAAGAGTGTTGTATTCATTTTCTCCTCCGCAGAGATACCATAGCCGGGATCCCATATTGAGGAGATAATGTGACAGCCTGCCCGAAGTAGTGAGGATCTCTGCACAATTAAGGCCCACTCATCTGGATTTAAGGTGACTAACCCCTGCTCGAAGGTAACACTATAGTTCTTATTAGGTTCGAGGTTATACACCTTCTTACCATTCTTCTCTGTATAAGGTGCTTCAGTATATTCAATTCCATATACTTTACTATTATCATCGAAGTATACTACTGAGTCCTCTTTGACTTCTTCAATCTTATGAACACTTAAGTCAACACCTACCTGAGCAGCCTTAGCGTGCTTTAGAGGGTCTAGGATCTTGTTATTATAGATATAGGCTCCATTCTTATTCATCTATTCATCTTCTCCTTTAGAGTACTACCAACACATCATCATCTGTTAAGACTTTGTAGTTCTTATCATCCTTCTTGAATAGGGTACCACTTCTCTTTAGATATATAATAGTATTTCCTTCCTCGACGCCCTTTACATCTGGACCACAAGATAATACTGTTGCTGTAACCTTTGTAGGGTTACTATAATCAGGTGTGCTAGAGGCAATAACAAGTCCTGATTCCGTCTTGTTTTCCTCAACGACTTCTTCTACTAGAATATTATTTTTTAATACATGCATCATGTATATAGTATAACCTTTAGAGTTGTGATTCTTCCTGTTTTTAAGTCACCAATTTATATTATATATAAGAGGGTCTTAATTCATGCCTAATTTACTTTTAATTTTCTGTTGTGTTATTGCTGTTTGTTTCGCTTATTATTTATATGCTGTTAAGATTATAGCTGAGACTCTTAATAGCTACATAAATACTTTGTTTCTAATCTCGAACTTTTTAAGGGAGACTCCTAAACTTCACGTAGAGCATAGAGTTACTTGTGATCAACTACTGGGAGTCTGCGAGGACCTTAAGAGGCAATTTTCCTTTCTGCCTAATTATCAACTACATGCCTATACTACTATTACTCAGCAACTCGAACCTGCTATTGCTTATATTAAGGCTGATTTAGGTCTGTGAAGTTGTTAGGCTATATTGTAATTTAAACTCCTCATTGCTGAGGAGTTATTTTTAACAATTAAGTTTGATTTGCAAATCAGTTTAGAGCCAACCTTCCGGTTTTCTATCCATGATAGTTGATTTCTTAAGTGACTTTAATCCTAGCGCATCCTGTCTCTCACTAGCTGTGATGTAAGATGTCATAGGTATTCTGCTATCCTCAATATCTTTTGACTCTTTTAGATTCTGTATTACATCTGCATAGAACACTCTCTTAGCTTCTGTTAAGTTTGCAGATGACAGGATCTTATTAGCATATGGACTGATCTGTGAACCATATGTTTTATATATGCTCTCATAGAACGAAGCAACTGGATCACTCTCAATGTCCTCTCTAAGAGCTTCTCTTGCTTCTTCAGTCTCTTTAGCTCTAACATTTTCTTTAAGATCATGGTAAGCTTTTCTTAAGCTCTCATAATCTCTTTCTTTTCTTGATAAGTCTGCTCTAAGCTGCGATAGCTTTTCTCTGTAGCTGTTTACTCTACTTGTGAGTTTTTCATTCTTAGATGCAAGCTCATTCATTTCATTTGTAGCTTCGCCGAAGGCATCCTTTAAGTCAATATAAGCTTTCTTATATGAGTCTTTAGATGTAGCTTTGTCATCACACTCTTTTTTAAGTGTTTCAGCTTCTTCCTTGAGTTTCTTATAATCTACTGTTGTGTTTGCTGTACTCTCTTTAAGTGTACTATTCTCAGCCTTGAGTTTTTCATAAGCCTTGATAAGATTGTTAACAACTTCGGCTGCTTTCTTATTCTGACATAGCATCTCATTCTGAAGCTTGGTATTTTTAGATTCTACATACTTAACATATCTTGTAGATGGTCTAGCATTAAGATCTTCTTTTGTTTTATTTAGCTTTGTCTGGAGTGTTTCTGAGATCTTTTTCCAATTAGCTGATTCTGATTCAATAACCTTAGTATCCTCTGAGAGCATTGTAAGCTTCTCTTCAAGATCCTTTGGTGATTCAATTCCAAATCTCTCTTTGTATTCAACACTTTCCTGGAGCATCTTCTTAATAGATGCTTCTTGCTCTGCGATCTTTGCTTCGATCTTTTCCTTAAGATCTGGGCAAGCACCATCTTCGAGGAAGGATCTGATTTCTCTGAACTCTTCTAGTCTTGCCTGTGGATCTTTGATATTGTTTGCCTCTTCGAGGAAAGACTCCATATCTCTGCGGAATTTCTTTTCCTCTAGCTTTGCAATCTTTGAGTCTTTCACTGTAGTGGTCTCCTTGATATTTCTATGTGCTTCTAAAGATTCTTTTATTGATTTATCATCTATTTGATCATCATCTTCATCGTAAGAGAAGTAAGTTCCCTGCGATGGACATAATACAAAGTCTGCCAATCTTTCAATTTGATAAGTATCAGGGTCTACTGTTACTCCATCAGGCATCATGTCGCCAAACCCAGAAGAGGATGTACCTACTTTAAGGCCATGTTTAATATGATCTCTGAGATCATCGCCTAATCTTCCACTTGGCACCAATAGTCCCCAAACCAAGCCAACTCCATCAAGATCTGGCTCGTCCATTTTAGCGTCTAACCATACACCGCAGATATCTCTAGGATTACCATCTGAATCCCCTGCTGGATGATCAGTAAGCATTGGAGATCCTACATAGGTCTCCTTTTGATTATTAATAACGTTTTCCCATAATTTACGATTGTAGATACGATTGTTAAGGTTTTTCTTATTGTAGAACGATATTGGTACCCACCAGCCCTCTGCACTATCCTTAACAGATTCTGTCAATTTAGCCGGGCAACGCTTCAAAGATTCATTGAGTTCTGCATTGTCAACTTTTTTGAGTAATTTATTATCAACTACCCCTGACTCTACAAACCTTGTTAGACCTTGTGTATTTTTCATAATATGTTATAAGGGTTCTCCCAATTTTTTTACTTAAGCTTTGCTTTATATTATAATTAGTATAATATAATATAGATATTATAGCCAGCATGACTCTCTGGCTTTGAGTTCCTTAATTCTTTAGAATTAGTTGTCTACAAACAAGTACCTTAATTTTTACCTTTTTTTGAGGTGTTCTTTTTCTTATATAGTGTTGTGGAGTATTCTTTTAATCTTGTAGTGCCGTTATTCTTGCTCAATGTCTCTAACATCAGAGAGTTGACATCTGGGATTGTTGAGAACACTTGCACATGATACCCTTCTCTTACAAAGTTATTTATAGCATAGTTTCTAAGAGATTCAAAGTATAAGGATTCCTTGATACCCTTATAAGCTGTTGCAGCCCTTGCTTCTCTTAATCTACTACTGTGCTTTTTGTTGCTTTCTTCTTTTGTTGAAGTGGCTGGTTCTGTAGTAGATTCCGCAGTTTCTGGTTCACCTATTTCAGTACCTGCTTCTTCTCCTGTTTCTTCATCGCCGCCCATTTCTCTTCCTCTTGATAGACCTCTAGGACCATTTTCGTCTTCGCCAACTTCTTCTACATCATTTAAAGTCTTATTATAAGACGCATCTCTTGTCCACTTCATAATATCTGAAGGTTCTAAGAAGGAGTATTTACTTATAATATCTCTTATAATATCAGGGGGTAGTGTATCTTCATCTGTTAGGCCTACCGCAGTCTTAATCATATCCATAATACTATCTACCATATCTAGGCTGTTCTTTTTTGCATTGTATCTATCCTCATCTTCTTCAACAACAGGATATTTAAGAGATAGAGTGAACGGTATTCTGAAGTCATACTGCCCCGTAATCGCAAAGTGTATTCTGAACAAGTCAGCTAAGGTTTCTAAGAACGCACTTTGAAGAGTATATACTTTACGAGCGAACGGCTTATATTGTTGCATTAGAGACTTGCCTGAATTATTGGCACTGAACCAACCCTCTTCCCCGAAGAAGCTTCTTGGTAACCCTAAGGACACAGCTTCTCTATCTTGATATAACTTGATATCATCTACGCCGTCAGTGCTCGAAGTTTCTGGCTTCTTAACCTCTACATCTAGTAAGCCCTCAGGTACCCATATCTTTGTATTTACTGTATAGACTTCTGAATTACCTGCTGCTGGTGTGACACCTATATTATCATAAGCTTCTCTTACTCTATTAACAGTTGCAAACTGCCTAGACTCATCCATGTTATCGTCAGTTTTGACTTTATATAGTGTAATTGGGAAGCTCATCATTCGGGCTAGGCCTTGCAGTGTAATCGTTGATTGTGTTTGTTTATATGGGCTAAGTGCTCCTATAATAGGTGATGTACCCCAAGGCCAGAAGTCAGAGGCCTCTCCTCCCACTCTAAAGTGTGATATACTCCAAGGTGGTACTATGGTCTCCTGATCTATCTCAAATCCAAACAACTTACTATCGAACAAGTCAGTTACATCTTCTGAGTTAGCCATAGAGTCAAACATACTACTTAGCAGGTAGTTCTTACTCATAGCAGTATACATAGCCCCTGAGCGCTTCTTCTGCATCTCTAAGACTTTAACAGGATTGAACTCTATGCGGTCTGTGATTTGCATTTGTTGTAGAGGCAGAACTCTCTCTACACCCTTATCTGATATCTTATTAGCCCAGAATGCATCCCCAAAGATTGCTAGCTGCTCAATTGTAGCGCGGATTCTTGTCTGCGTAATACCCCACTGGTTTATTAGAGTATACATATCCCTGGTCATTCTAGGATCTGGGGTTTCAATTCTAATCAAGGTATCCTGGCTATCTAACTGGCAAGCTTCATCCGCATATAGAGATACTGTCCTGTTCGCATAAGGATCATTTAGATACATATATTGTAGCTGAGATATTCTTTGATTTCTAGCTGATAACTCTGTCAGTTTGTCTGTGTTGTCGGATAGCCATGTCTGGAACAACCTCTCTAACTTCTCTGTTAGAGGGGCCGTTGTCACTGCTGAGTTTAGTAAGGCTTGACCCACTCTTTGATCAGAGCCTAGATCCATCTTCACAAACTCTATATTTTTATCTTTTGTCCTTTGGAACCCAAATAATCTTCCTAAGAAGCCGCTTAAGCCCGCCCTCTTGATCGCTGAACCTTGAGTTTTAGGATCTTTTAATTCTAGTTCTGGCACTTTATAATATCCTCATATAGTCTATCTTTTAATTAGTTCAAGGAGGTGATACTTCATTAATACCATACCTTGTTTTTTCCACTAGGTCTAGTTTTGAGGATATTCTTAACATAGGACATTTCTTGAGTATTCTCATTTTTCATGTATTCTGGTACCACAAATGATGTACTCCACACTCTCTTCATGTTTGCACCACATTTATCACATTTTACCTTTAGTGTAGATATATCCTGCATTGAACATTCAACTTCTTTGACATTTCCACACTCACACTTAAACTGATACTTCATTTTTAAGTAGCTCCTCTATGTTAAGCAATCCTTTATATATTTTAATATAATCTTCATTTTGCTCAAATTCTTTTTTTAAGATACTTTGTTTGTTATTCTTTCGGTCTAGAATATTATATAACTCTTCGTTTTTCCACCTGTATACTCTTTTATCTCCTTTACCATAATCTACCCCTATCACAAACAGGGATATCCCATTGCCTTTCATTAATTCATAGGCTTTTATAAGGTTGGTTATTTGGTGATCTTCTAGTCTGTTTAGGTTGAACGCTTGAGGTTTTTGTAACCACTTAGATTCACAACACACAAACTTACCATTGTAGTAGCCAAAGATGTCGTAAGGTGCAATGTTTCTTTGATGAGAGTATATACTGAAGGTATCTGGTATCTTGTAACCATAACCCCCTTGTTGATTTAATGATCTTACCACTATAGAGTTGAAGTCACTCTCTAACATCTTTAGACCCCCTATTTGTGGTTTTCATCTTGCTCAATAGGGCCTCTAGTCTGTTTATAATTTCAGGGTCTTCGCAGTAGTATCTGTATAGGAAGTGGACTACTTGATGCGTTTGTTTGTTTAAGCACGCAAAGGCACTTTCATCTCTTATATCTTCATATTTATTAGGATCCAAGTTCATGTGATGTAGATTCCAGGCCTTGTATAGTGGTCTTAGAGTTATCTCATCCCTTTGTCTTTGTTCTTTAAGTGCCTTTTTGAACTTCTTCCACTTACTTGTTGCTCTGAACTTGCTCTTTGCATTTTGAAGTTTTCCCATATGTTTAACTTAGTGCCTAATGTCTAAGTTCAATAAGAACACCCTCCTTTATAGAGGGTGCAATTTATTCTATAGAGATGTCCTCCTCTCAGAGGTGGAACAAGTTTAATACAAACCGAGTTGCTACTGCTATGACCACTGCAGCACCACAAGACCCAAATGTCCATCCTACAATTTTTAAGATGCTGTTATTGTGAGACTGTTTGATCTTACCTTCAATTCTTTCATCCAACCCATTCTCTAAGCTAGTCATGCGGACTTCAACTTTATCAAGTTTTTCATTGATATTTGTGAAGCCCTCATTCATGTGTGAGGTGAGATCTGATTTCATATCATCCATCTTTTCCTCCAAACGTGTTATGGCCATATCTAATTTCTCTCCCATAAACTTTATGGATTTTTCATTTACTCTGCCAATAGGGCATGTAGATGGGTCAAATTCATTATTAGACATTTAATCAGATCCTCGTTTGTATTAATTTTCTCATTTTACTCTACATATTAATTAGTGTTATGCATTTGAGGGAGTTATGCACTTATTTCAACCTCCAAACCCTGATGCAATCTTCTTGTAGGCATATTTACCTTTGATTGTGCTCTGGAAGTATTTGCCTGCGGATGGTTCTGTTTTGAACGCCTCAAAGATTGGTTCAGGTACTTTACTATATGCATAGATTCCTCCTGCATTGAATGTTACCCACAATGTACCATTTTCATATCTAACTTCCTTGATGTTTGAGCTTTTTGGTGTTTCAATTAACTTAGCTGCCATTCTAACATATTCTCCTTATTTTCTATATTATATTATATTTTCTTAAGTGGGTCAAGGGCAGGCCCTCATATACTCATACAGTCTTTTCAAGAACCTTCTCCAGACATCACCGCCTACCTTACAATAAGCTGCGATTACTCCTGATATTCTATTATCTACACCTAACTTTTTAAGACACCTATATAGCAACTTAACCCTATGATCACAGCTAAGTAGGGTGGCTCTAATATAGAGGTCTTTTTTCTGCAAGTAGTCGACCACAGCATCTGCATAATCTTCAGGGGTATGTTCCCAAGATAAGTACTTCTTTTCCTCTATCCAATTCACAGACTTAAGGTAGTTCACTTCCCCTTCTTCATTAGCCTCATAGTAGTTATCGAAGAGTTTTAACCATAGCTGATAACTCTCCTCATAGTACTGATCTGCTAAGTCCGAGGATATATAGTGCTTGTCCATTATTTAGAGTCTCCTATATGTAGAACATTCAAGTCTGATATTTGCTGATACTCATTATTTACCAACTCGTAGAATCTCTGGTTAGTACTAGCAAGCCTGAACTCGTATTCGTTTTTACCTGATGCAAGATCCCTTAGATCTTCTCTATAAGATCCTGCCTTTATATATTTAGGACCCAAAGATACATTGTTATAGTACAACTCTTTTATCTTATCTATTGTATAGCCAGTATATACACATATCTCGAAGCCTAGCTGATTTAGATTTATAATTAGATCTTTACACTCTCCTTCATAGTAGTAAGGGTCTCCTCCAGACAATACCAACTTCTTAGTGCCCCCACACCTCTTACTATAGTCTAAGATCTTCAGGGTTAACTCTCCTACAGAGATGAAGTCTTTTTGATTTGGTTTTTGGAGACTGGGACTTTGACATCCTTTACAGTTATGGCTGCATCCTTCTAAGAACACTATTATGGCTAGGCTTTTATTGTCTGGATAATCCAAGAACGTCTCCGCTATATTTGCTAAGTACATTTTCTTCCCTCAATTTAACCTAATTGTGGTATCCGCCCACTTCTGATGTATGGTTAGCCTTGTGCCGAACTCTTTATCTAGTTCTATTTGATCGTATGTAGCTACGAGCTTATTATTTCCCCAAGTTATTGTAACCTTGTCACCACATTCAATCTTGCAATACTTGAATATATAAGCTTGTTTACTTACTCCTTCTATACCCGTACTCTTAATTGCATATGCCGAGTCTAGTACATTGATTAGGTCTTTTTTGATCATACTTGTCTCCTTACTACAATTATATTATAATCCTTTTGGGACTTGGATGTCAAGAGGTTTTGAACTGCAAGTACCATTTATTGCCCCCTAACTCCTTCTTGGCCTCTTCAAGATACTTACTTATAGAGTTATCTTTATCCCATATAACCTCAGCTACATTCAATATCAGGGCTTCATAAGATTTAGACTTCACATACCTACTGTGCTTAACCTCAATTAAGTGACCATCTCGAGGATCTTTGAAGTCCGGCCTGTAATTCATTCTTCTTCCTCGAGTATCTTCATAGTAGTATTGTGTTTGAGGTTCCCTCTCTAGTATTACACCTCTCTTCTCATAATACCTATATACTGCAATCTCATAGGAGGAGTCAAACTTAATCCCTTTGTACTCGTACTTACTATGCGCTTTGGACCTGATCTTAGGGTTGCTTAAGGTGCACCTAACACCATACTTCTTAAGATTAGTATCTTCTCTTCTTTGTTGTACCTTAGGAACTTGCATTATATTGCCTACTCCGTATTTGCTTCTTACTGTCTCTTCTCTTTTGGCCATATAAGGTTTAGTAGATAGAGACCCTTGATTCTTAATCATAGTAGCTTCTCTATTCAGCTGTTGCTTCGCCTTATATTCTTTAATCTGCATTGGATTATCTACACTATACTTGACTTTTAATGTTCTTAGGATATTATTGTTCCTTTGACATTTATGATCTTGTTTACGCGCGATATTTGAGGTGTATAGAGTATAGCGCTCACCACATAAGTTGCATTGGGCTTCTATTGTTCTTGTTGTATATCTCTTGCCTGCTTTTGAGATATGTGTTGTAGATTTTAAGGTATTGGGTATTAGGACGTAGTTGGCTCCTAATTCTTGTGTCTTGTTGTAGAGGCGTTGTTCGGTAGGGTGAGTGTAAGTCATATAGATAATATAAGAGGGGTCTAAGCCCCTCTCCTCTTATTCGTTTATACCTTTATAGTTTCTACGATTGAAGTCACCTTCTCGTTTAGGTGAGACATTTCAAAAACATAATTGCCACAGTCGTATAATTTAGAAAAACCTCTTTTTCTCATAATTTCATTTTCAGTAGAGCCTACATACCCCTCTTTAAGAAGTTTGGATTTTTGTGTTTCAAAACGTGTTAAAATTTGACTTCCTTTTGACCATACATAATTAGGTTTTGAGGATTTGAGTTCCGTAAAGCCTAAAATTTTATATAAATCTTCGGACATTTTTGATATGTCTACATATGCAATAATAGAGCCCTCGTATTTTTCTCTAAAAAATTCCAATAATTTTTTAGCGCCTCCTTCAATATAAAAACCTTTTTTTACAGAAAACCTCATAAGCTCCCAATCATACTTAGAGGAAAATCGGGGTTTAGAAAAAGACATGCAAGCCCTTAATTCCCCTTTGTAGAAAAGGCCTATTGATATTTTAGCATTAACACTACCTCGTAAATGATTTTCATCAAAAAATATTTTTGAAAGAGGAAAGTCAATTTTTTTGATTTCACATTCTTGTGCGTTTATTTTCTTCTTTGTGCATAAAATATTTTCAAGAAAATTTTTAACCCTGGGGTTTTTTTCTATGTCAGTCCACTCATATTCAAATATATGTATTAATCTAATTCCTTTTTCTTTACACTTATTTGTCTTGTATAAATGTCTAGTTTTCGCGTTATGAGCCTCCTCTATTCTCACAGAATAATCGGAGTGCCAAAAATTTCCATTATATTCTATAGCTATGTTTTTATCTGGAATATAAATATCTAATTCATAAGGATATATTTGAGTTCTATCGTGAAAAATAATTTTTTCATAGGGCAGAATCTCTTTAATAAAATTTTGTAAGGAGAGTTCTCCATTGCTACAAGATGATTTTATATTCATTACCTCTTCAAGATTATATTCATGTACAAGATGTCTTATAAAATAAGGGGAAAATCCCAGATCTTCGCCTATTTGGACTAGAGTAAAAGAAGAATGATCTTCTAGATATTTTTTAAATAAAGAAAAATCCTTAACTATTTTTACTTTTTCTAAATCTTTTCCAATTAAATTACTACTTTCTACACCATACTTTTCAAAAAAATAATTTTTAATCCAATCAGATTTTTTAATATTATCTACACCATACTTTTCAATACATGTTTTTCTCGCTTTTTCTTTGACTACCTCAGATTTTGTAGCTACCTCATTTCCATATTTTTCAAAGAAAGTTTTTCTTTTCTTTTCCTTAGCCTCTTGTGCTTGAGTTGTATAAGGAACACCATATCTCTCAATCGAAGTTTGCATTATTTTATCTCTTACTATTTTGCACTTATTGGGATTATCCACGCCATACTTTTCAATGCATGTTTTTCTTCTTTTTTCTAGAGTCTGCTTCTGAATTTCTTCTGGAGTATTTTTATGTGTAAGAGACACCTGTAAATTTCTGCATTCTTTTTTATCACAAGTTTTTGCTTCATATCCCTTGATAATATGAATTACGCTATGACAAAGAGGGCAATAATTCAAAGTTAATCTATTGTTAGATAATAAATAAACTCTTTCCTCTAAAGAATTACATTGAGGATCCATAATCTCTTCTAAAATTTTTTTAAAAAAAGGATATTTTTCTGAAATTGAATTTTCTGATACCTTGTGAATTTTTAATAATTTCTCAAATTCTTTGCAATTTTCAAAAGAAGAATTTTCTTTTAAAAGAAGATACTTCTGATAAAGAAAAGAATTTCTAATTTCAAAGGCTTGTGTGATTAATCTCCTACAATCTTTCCAAGATAATTTAAATTCTTCTGCTATTCCTTGTATTCTCTGGTAAATATTCGTATTTTTGTTTTTCCAGGCTTTTTCGCTATAATTTTTATGAGAAATCAGACAATTATTAATTTCAAATAAATTCTCTTTATTTTGATCAAAATAAGACCCATTTAAAAATTCATAAATTTCCAATTATAAGAATCTCCTTCATTTATAAAATGCGTTCAATTTTTATTAGATATATTTAGTCGAACCTATATATATATATTGGGGAAAGAGATTTAATAGCTTATAAAAAAATAGGGCACTTAGTACCCTATCATTATTTTAATTATTTATACCCTTATAATTTCTACGGTCAAAATCACCTTCTTTTTTAGGTGTTGCCCAATCAGAAACTTTAGTGTAAAATCCTACCACTCTAGTTAAATAACCATCTGAAGGTATGGGCTTGCCACACTTAGGACATACTGTAAGTTTGCCGAACGAGTAGTGATCATTCTCACATATAGAGTAGACAGTATTCAAGGCAAAGTGTTCACATCCTTCTGCCATCGCTCTCTCTATAATATACTTTGTCTGCTCTGGGGTAACCTTCTCTCCCAATGAGTAGTGGACAATGCCACCACCTGTTAGTTTGGCTGCTAGTCTACCCTCTTCGTGGAACTTCTCAAATAGAGTAGCATTTTCCCATAGAGGCACAAACTGATTGGCATATAGAGTCTCAGGTACCTTATCTTCACCATAGATCCACCTATCGCAGTTAGCTAACTTATAACTCATAGATTCACCAGGTATCTCTTCTACGTTGAAGACGTTGTGTCTCTCTTTAGATAACTCTCTGCTTCTCGTATCAATGAACTCTACCATCTTACCTAAGTAGTCATCTTCTCCAAACCTCTTAGTTAGGTCTTGTGCTGCTTCATAGTAGCCCATAATACCGAAGGTGCTGAACATCTTATCAAGTTCAATCCAACCATTAGACATAAATGGCTGAACCCCTCTATCTATTAGATCTTTGATTAGGGCTCTATGAGCAACTAAGACATCAGCCGCTTCGTTCAATCTATCTCCGAGGATTCTCTTGTAGTCTTCGAAGTCCTTACACTCCAAAGCAATTCTTCTCATGTTGATTGTGAGTACTCTGTGCGAGCCTAGGCTTAGACCAGTACCACCAAAGCTGTTGACTTGACCTCCTAATTCAAAGAGATCGCTGTTCGATATAAGTCTACAGCAGCTTGCAACTTTTGGTCCGCTCGATACATAGATGTTATAACGAGGTGCGTCATGCTTCTTGCAGAACTCATCTAAGAACTTAGGATCTTCAAAGGAGTAAGTACCATCTTCGTTAGTCTTTCTAGAGATATTAACTGTACATACAGGGAACTCAATAGGTCGGCCATCATGTAGGAGGTCTCCTCTATCCATGACGTCACAATAGATATCCTGGATGTCTAGGATAACATTTACAACATAATCTAACCAATCCCCTTCTCCACAATCTTTCAAGGCTGCCTCAGGGACACCATCTACCATATCCTCTTTATCGAAGTACCAGCCCATATTATCAGCGCTTAAGATTCCCTTAATTTTAGGTCTATCGAAGACACTTATATTGGAGAACGGAGATTCTACGGCATTTCTAGATAGCATGTTCATGGAGTGTATAAACGACTGTAGGGCATTTTCAATATATTTTCTATACTCAGGATCCTGCAGATCTGTAAGGGTCTTATGTTCTCTATACAGCATAACATGAGCAATATCCAGGAAGAACGAACCAATAGCAATAGCCCCTGCTAGGTGATTAGACAACTGATGTACTGTCTCACATAGAGCATTTATGTAGGACACAACCCTATGAGGCATCCCACTAGGCAATGATCCCCAAGGTCTACCCTCATATACAAGCTTAGAGGCGTTGACACTATAACAATAAGGCTTAAGTATGTTCGTGCTGTCGGCGAGAGCTAGGGACATATCATACATTCTACCTGTTAAGTATTTAGCTCTCTTCTTGCCATACATATCCTTAAGTTTTCTATATAAGTATCTATAACCTACTAGCTTATTGATAGGCATAGCTGTTTCCGCAAACATACCTGTAATAGAGATATCACTCTTATTAGCATTTGTATCAACACTTGCATCTGAGATGCCTTTCTCAATAAGGGTTTCGAAGTTATTGATGAAGTCAAACCTATCTTTATCAAGTCCGTGCATCTTTAACATAGAGTCTACTACTTTGTCGTCTGTAACACCATAGTTTTCCTTCAAACTATAGGCCAATGTATTGCGTACTCTTTGTAAGGCTGCGTTAACCGAACTTGATGTAAACGAGTTATTGTTTTCCATATATAATTTCCTTCTATTTGTTTTCTTTTATGATATTTAGAGCCTCACTTGGACTAGATGGGTGCCCTTCGTAGATCTTATTGTCGCCTTTGCTTATAATTAGATATGGGACTCCCTTAATATTTAATTCAGGATGTTCCATTGCTTCTAGGTGCTCGAAGTCTACATCTTCCATACTTTCCAACTTCTTTGTCAACATTTTACAAGACATACAAGTTGGATTGCCATATAATTTTACTTTGATTTTTTCCATTAATATTTTTCACCTTTATGATTTTAATATAACCTTGCAAGTGTACTTTTATTGATAACAATACCCTCTTTTCAGAGGGCATTTATTGAGTAACTTAACAATTTATGTGTTACTTCTTCTCCTCTTCACCCTTTGGTTCTTCTTTAGATGCTGTACTTGCTATAAGATCATCTATCTGTTGCTGTGTTAGACCATAAGATAACAATACTGTATTGATGCATGATTTAGTCACCTTCTTCAATAACTTCATATCAGCATGCATCTGCCACACATAGATGAAGATATTATACAATATATAATCGCACCATATAGGAGCACCAATTTGTCCCAGAATTGGCTTGAAGATATTAGCGCCTACTAAGATACCTACTGCTGCAGCTGATAACACTTCTGCCACGAGGTAGTTTTCCCAAGTTTTAGCTTTACCTTTTCTAATCTGTTTCTTGTAGATTTCCATAATTGCTGCAATACCCATTATCTCGAACAACAGGAACGCAACGTAGATCATTACTTGTACTTTATTCATTCTCCATACCTCCATATATCGTTTTGATTATCATAGATTAAGTCTTTGTTGATAACATACATATTATTTGCATAAGTTTCCATTACTATTCTAGTAGCGTCTACAGCACTCAAGTCTTTAATATGAGTATCGCCTTCAATAGATTCAACACTATCTGCCTGAGTTCTTATATCTATTGGAGAACTTATAATACCGCCAGCTGCGTCAGCAAACCTTACAACATGATTAGCTAGTGCCGATCCTGCTAGGTATGGTAGTGAGGTATCTAAGGCCTTTAATGTTTTTACTTGTAGATATCCTCCTACTGTTAGGTTTCCGTCTACGTATGTACCACCTCTTAATATTGCCATTTATTGTATTCTCCCTTTTTAATTAGTTTGAGTACTCTTCTTGCAGGAACTCAGATCTTAGTAAGATATTCTCTTCTGATGTTGCTTTTTCTAGTTCAGAGCGTGATAAGTTATTATTATCATCGTAGCTATCCCCATATGTAGGAGTTACCCTATTAGCTACTTTATATGATAGATAGCTATTCTTAAGTAGATTTAAGTCTCTATCAGATAGGCCTTTATAACACCACCACAATCCTCTATACATTGCATCAGCTGTTATAGCTTCACCTTTGTCATTTACATAAGCGCCTAACATTATATTGTAGGTTATGTTATACTTATCATCCTTGATACTGCTATCCTTTTTGTCTGCGTCAGTTAGGGTATATTCTATAGTATACTCTTTAGCCGGGCTGTGATCGAAGCCTTCGTTTCTAACCCACAGAGTGATAGCTTTTTTAGATGCATGGTATTTTACTATTACTCTTTCCCAGGAGTTATACATATCTGATGCCTTTACCCCTGCTACATTTTGTATCTTACCTCCCACTACTATATTATCACCTTCGTAGCCATAAGTTAGAGATCCTATAGAGTCTAGGTATTTAACATTAGAGTTTTTGAATCCACTTACATACCTTGAATAAGATATTACCCAGCCATCTGTTAACTCAAAGATGTTCTTATTAGCATTAGGCAACATAAACGACATGAGGTGTCTTTTATTATCATTATCATTTAAGTAGGTGTAGTTGACAACCTTTGAGCTGTAATCTGATAGATGTGATTCCTCTACGCATACTCCCATTATACTCAACGTTGCATCTTTCACTGCCCTATGCTCTGCTGGCCAGGATATATACATCTTATAGTCCCCAGGTTCTAGATAGCTGGCCGAGGCATATCTCCTCCATGTTGGGTTTATTTCATATTCAGTATTACTGTAATTTGTACCTTTAGATGCTACTGCTACTTCCCTGGTATTTATGCTTTTTTCTACTATAGTTTGATAAGGATGAGCCGCAGAGTCTACTCTAATATTTTGGTTAGCATTGCTACCTTCGGCATAGATATGTATACCTCTCAGCCAACTCTCAGTGTTGCATTTAGCATATAGTGATACAATATACCAGTCTGCTTTGCTTACACTGAACCCTACATGATATACATAATCGTTTTTATCGTTTGTAGAGCTCCTGAGGGTCATTGCATCTTCCGTCTCCAGGAAGTTGTGTAGAGGTCTTGATATCTGCTCCTTTAAGTTGCCCACATTATACCAATTGTTATTTGATATCCAATAATTGTGTCTACGTATCCTAACTGTTAGTTTAGTATCTTTCTTGAAGATTTTGGTGATTGTAACTTTACCCGATCTATTGCAAGTATAGTCTGTTCCTCCTTTAAGAGTTTCAACTACACCATCATTATCATAGGTTATATCTACACCTAAGATTGTACTTGCGTTACTTAGGGTGTGACTTGTTACAGAGCCTCCTGCAGCTTCTATAGTAGTACTGTCTTCACTTACTTGAGTATACTTGGCTAGGTTAGGATTGTTGGTTGTTATGTGTTTGCCTCTGTAATCCCCCCAACAATTTCTATCATATAGACTCTTCTCTCTGAAGCTACTACCATTGTATAAGGATCCTTTAATTGGGATATCAGGGCTATTACCTAAGGTCTCTTTGCCTGTAAGTTTTCCACCTACCTGATACTCCTTTAAACTGAATCCTTGACAATTTTCAGGAGCGGCTGAGTAGTCCCCCTCAGATCCTAGTGGGAAGTAATATATATTTTCACTTCCTTCTAAGTCTATACAAGGTTTCTCGCAGAACATCCCAGGCATTGTCTTAATATATAATTCCTTGTTTTCCACAGAGCCAATCTGAACCCCGGGTATATCTTCGAGCTTGGCAGGTTCTATTATCTCTACAGGTTTAGCTTCTTTCTTTTTATTGGCTAAGTCTTCAATTAAGTCTTCTATGTCATAGAAGTTGCCACGTTTGAAGCTATCTCCTGTAAACCCATATTCTTTAATTGTAGTTGTTTTAATTCCTGTAGGCGTAGCTTTAATCAGTGTCTTAGCCATTTTTATTCCTATGCCTTCTTCGCGAAGATTACTGAGTTACTTTTATCATCCCAGTATATTATAAGTTGGTCATTTACAACTACTTCTGGTGTTTCTACAGTGCCTCTAGCTATAAGCTTGTTAGACTGTATCTCAGACTTTGCAGCACCTGTATCGATAACTACTGCCTTATCTCCCTCTCCTGCCTTTAAGTTTAGGCTGGCGGATGTTACAGTTGTAGACCCCTTTACTGTTGTTTCTAGAGTATCAGTCTCTACTGTAGTGTCTGTAGTATTAGCTTCTATAGTGGTCTTACTTAACTTAAGGGTTGTATTACCCACTGTATTATTGATACCTGCAGCAGCTGTAAGATTGATATTAGTATCAGAGGTTGTATCTATTGTAGAGTCTGGCTTAACTTCTACGCCTTTAGTACTATCCTTCCCTGCTAGTATCTTAACAGATCCTCTTGTTTTACCTTCACCCGCTGTACCTGTATAGATTTCGACGTCCCCAGAATTATCCTTCTCTATATTAGCAGATGCAATTTCTAAGTTTCTAGGTAGAGCGCCGTATTTTTGATTGCCCTCTATCTTACTAACATTTAGGATATCATTTCTAGATAAGTCAAGATTTGTGACTATTTTTATTGGAGTTTTGCTAGCCATTATTTATTTACTCCTTTATCATACTTGAAGCTTACACTGCCTCTTATTCTATAATATAGAGGTTCAGGAGAGTATATTTGTACTTCAGTTTTTCTATCATCCCCTAAATAGATGTTGTGTACGGGTGCTTCAATCTTGTATTCTATATTATCGCCTTTACTCTCGTCTTCATGTTCTTCTAAGGCCATAATATCACAATAGTTCTTAACATTATAATTGTTGTTATTATCCCCAAACAATCCATGCCTTATTGTTATTATAGCTCCTTTACCTTCCTCCGAGGATGCTACCTTTTTATCCTGATAGTCTGTGTGGTTTAGAGGCCAAGTCCATTCAATAGTGGGATTGAACCTAGCGAAGTTTAGGTGAATCTCTACTGAGGTTATCTGTTCCCCTAGCGTTGTATAGGATGTAACTACCCCTACTTGAGGTAGATTACTATATCCTACATTTCTACTAGAGTCGTCTGAGTCAGTACCCACCTCAACACCGGCAGGAGTATGTAATGTTAACTTGCCCTTAAGGTTGGTGGCACTCTTATAACCATACCCCTCAGTTGTCTTTGTGGTCTCACCAATGAACCAATATACAGGGGCGCCTATTAAGTTAGCTATGTCTTCAGGTTTTTTCCAATTGGTAGACCCCACAGCTTCCACAAACACTGATGTAGGATTATTTACTGTTAGATACCCTGTTTTACTTATAATAGCTTCAGTTGCTTCAAGTACATTTTCATCAGCTGTTCTAACAACGTCATTAACTACAACGCCAATTACATTGTCTATATCATCTGGGAACTTAGCGGGTGTAATGCGTGATGTACCTAGCCCTTCCTCGCTTGTAAGCTTAACTACTGTACCAGCATATAGACATACACTATTTGTTGGGGCTGCATTTATTATGCTACTATCTACCTTATATGTAGCATTTGTGTCTACAACATAATCTTTCCCTTTAATATGATACTTTAACTTATAAGGGGAGTTCTTATCTATCCAGATTTGACCATCTACTCTTGTGCTCATTTAATTTACTCCAACGTAGGGATTATACTATATACATCTTTTGAGGCAATGTTTATTGTATTTATTTGTGTTGTTCTATACTGTAAGTCGAAGCAACTTAGTATGTTAGCAGGATTGAATCCTCTATTAGCATAACTAAGCGTATCTACTGCGTTCCAGCCACTAGCTCCCTTTACATACTTTCTAAGTATTAGCGCTACGGGTATTATAATTGAAGTACTTTGTGGGTCTATAATATTCTCATGCCTCATCTTATTTATTATAAGAGGTATGATGTTCTTATTTGCCACTAAGTCTAGCATTCTATCCCTGTTGACGCAGCTTACATCTAGCGGTATTATTGGAGCTCCAATTGTTACTACTGAAGATGATGTAGGACTTGAGTATGCAGGATATGTGCTACTTGCATTATCTGTACCCTCTACATTATAGGCAGGATCCATCCAGTTAACCGTTGATGGACATTTTGAGTATACTCTATAACTATGTAGTTCTAACTTCTCATCCTCTGTATACATTTTCATTGTAGGGTCATTATAACTCTCAGATACTTCTAACTCTGAGTATCTTGATCTAGATGTTGCATATATAAGATCTGTTACTAGCGCTGATGGGTTCTTTTCCCCTGCCTCATGCACGTTCTTTAAAGCTACATCTATACTGCTACTTGTAACCGTTGGGATATCTATACTCTTGAAGTTTTGCTTATAGTAGGGTCCTACTCTGTATATTGTCCTATAATCCATCGCCTCATTATATACTCTATCTTCTATTGCTAGATTAGGAGCATCTAAGGCTATTTTAGCTGCCGCAGCTGCAGTTTCATCTTCGTAGGATATCATAATATCAGGATATAACTGAGATCTATTATCTACTAGATTATGTCTGTATTCAGGTAATCCTCTGCCTGTAAAGATGTGTGTCTTAACCCACTTATCCATCATTGTTTCTGCCCATTGTGAGCCGTTTGCCGTTAGATAAGCAGGAGACTCTGCGCCTGCACTCTCAGGTACATATTCAACTACGCCTACTATTAGATAACAAGTCTTCTCATAATTGGATACCGCCATAGCACCATCTTGAATGAAGTATTGGCTGCCTGTTGTTGATCTTAGAGGGCAGGAGTAGTAGTAGTTGTTTTCATCATTAGGAGAAGGATAAGTAGATCCAAACTTTTCATTAGCTATCACACAGTAGAACTGAGGTGTCTTAGCTAGTGCACCTGCATTAGCTTCTTTATCATAATTTATAGTTGCTACTACATAGAATCTTCGTGGTGCCTTTGTATTGCCCGCACCTAATATGTAATTTACACTAGAACTTGCATCTGAGGATATTTTAGCTAATTCAATTGTTGTATCGTCCAGAGCATAGCTCTTAATTAAGTATGTTCCTATATTATCAAGATCTCTCTCGTATGTCTTACTAGTAGTTACCTTGGCATTACTCGAGAACACAAAGGTCGTGCCTTTCTTTATGTAGAGTTGTAGACCAGTGCTCGTAGCTTTGATATACATATTAGCATTATATATTCCTGGTTTGAACCCCGCATTTAAGAGGCCATTCATGTATAGAGATTTAAGATCTTGTTCGTAGAAGAAGCTGGTCATCCAGCTTTCACCTATAGCTGCCACTTTATATTCATCTCCTTCGAAGTTAATCCCTGAGTTTCTAATTCAATTAGTTTGGCTCAGGGATTATAACACTTCTTCAGTTTTTGTCTTTACCCAACATTATATTGTAAGATATATGTTGAGACGTCTCATCATATATAATAGGAGGATATTCAATCTCATATAGTATCTTCCTAATACCGTTCGTATTTGCCTTAGTTAAGAGTTGGATGTTAGTCACAATAGCCTTACTTTCCATGTTCTTATCATAGGCATTTAAGTCGAAGCAATTGATCAGAGCTGATACATTCTCATTAGATATTGTCACAGGACCATTAGCTATAATCTCACTATCTACTGTAGTCATAGCTTCATTTGTTATAACCAAGTTCGTATTGTAATTCTTAAGAGGGGACGTAGAGGTTGTGTTAACCTTTATGCCCTTAACATTAAGACAACTCGTGAAGTTGCTACTAAGAGTACCTCGCACCTTCTCCATCTTAATTATAGCATCACTATAGATATCCATGCACTCCGTATTATCCTCTATAGCTGACTTAAGCCCATAACTATCCCTCTGAGTTATATACTTCGTGAACGTTACTGTCTCCTCAAATGGTCCTCTATTAACTAGCGCACTTAGTACGTTATTTGCAAGTTCATAGTACTGACCATTTGCTCCCTCATCTTCCGTGTACTTTCCAGACTCTGCGTTGTATCTGTAGTAAGTGTTGTGGTTGCCATTTATGATATAGTAGTATGTTCCCTCTACAGGAGTTACTTCACCATAATAGTTATTCTTTATAGTGCCTCCTTCGTCAGGAGCCTCCTCCATACTTGTATATAAACCTAATTCACCTGTCTCCTTATTATAGTTAGCATAAACCTTCTGGATATTGCTGGACAACTTCTTATTGTAGTGTAGTCGTCTCACAAACGGATCTCTGAGGAGTTCAAGCTTATTATCTGTAGCTGTCTTATCTAGTGTGTATCTATTGATGAACTCCTGTGCTTTATTTAAGCCATTAACTATATAAGATACCGCAGATCTATCATACATAGACGTGCCAGGTCTATTACATACTTCAGAGTTGAACTGCACAGGCAACAACTCTTTAGTCTTCTTATTCTTATAGACTACACTTCTATGTGAGGTTGTACATACGTAAGCTGTGTTACTTGAAGAGCTCTTAGTATACAAACCGTCTGCCAAGCCTAAGGCATGTGATTTGGATTCACTTCTTCTTATTACAGCCTTAGTGACTCTGAACTTTAAGGAGCTGTCCTTAGAGGCTTTACACTTATATACATATGCTATTGTATCTGCCTCCACAATACTCTCTGTCTCATAAGATAGATTATACCATGTGTTAGATAATAGTACCTCAGATACCTCATTACCATCCCCCTGAGATAAGCTCGTTGATATTAACTTAGGGCAATAGCCAGCTTTGACGTTCTTGTCGTTAACTAGGAACAATACGTCTACTTCTAAGTTCTTGGCAGGGGAGTCTACATATAGTGTACCTTCTTCTCCTCTACCTTCTCCTGTATAGTATGCTAACTTATAGGCACTGTATATCTTAGATGTAGCATCATACTTCCAAGCTGTTAGCAGTGTCTTTGAGAAGTAGAGTTTAGAGCTGTCTCCTTCCCCAGGTAGATCGCTTATACCTCTTATTGTGGAGTCACACCTTACAATATTACTATTGCTTACTAGAGAGTAGCTTGTTCCTCCCCATAAGTATAGTGGATCATAAGTATTATTACTTAATACCTTAACATTGAGCGCAACTTCATAAGTAGCTCCAAGCTTAGATGATCCTGCCAGATACTTCATTACAATAGGACTGCTGTTATTATTATAATCAACTTCCCCGTTGTTGCTGGTACTTATATACTCAACCTCACATACGTCCTTACCTCTACCCTTATCCCAATCATCATCTGAGATGTAGTTAGCACTGTAGGTGTTGATTATACCCTGTGTTGCATCTTGCCACTTCCAAGCATTAGTGTTATCGAAGTCTTGGTTAGTTATAAGGTTATTAGAGTATAGGCCTCTTCTTGTTATTTCTACATCACTGTTCTTGCTCGGCAAGGTTCTATCAGATGCATAGTAGGCATATAGAGTATCGCTTGAACTTCTAACGTAACTCTTATCCGCTACCTTGTACTTCTCTAATTCTGGTCCTCTATATTCAATGTGAGGTGTTATCTTAGATAGGGCTGTAAATACTCCTGATGTATCACCTTTAGATCCTCTTGAGTTACTGGCTGTTAAGGATACTATAGCTGCCTTGGCTTTGCTTAACATGTTAGAGTGATGAGCCTTAATTATAGACGCTTCACTTATCTCTGTTGTCACAAGATCTCTATAAGCTGAGTTAATTGCATCTATACTACCCTGTATAAGAGAAGCTGTCATGTAACTATTACTTGGTACCTCAGTTGGCATATATGGGAAGTATCCTGAGTTTATAATAGTATCCCTACTTAACGTACTGCTTGAATCTCTTACTTTGAGTAGATAGTTATGCTTACTTGATTTGGAGTAAGGGTTACCATAGTAGAACGGTGTTGCACCCTCATTAGAAGGTTCAGTGAAGTCGGAGCTGTTTGTAGCTGTTAACTTATATGCACCATTTCTACCCTTTAATGTATATACTGTCTCATAACTTGCCTTGCCAACACCTGGTAACTCCTTGTCAGAGTTGATTATTATAACATTCTCAAACTTAACAGGAGCTATGTCTTGCCAGTAGTATATATCATTACCTACTCTATATAGGCTGATATTGTTAGTTAGTACCGCTCTTAATATTCTAGTGCCACTACCGTCTGTATAAGTGTAGTACTTCTTGAACTCCCAACTAGTAGGTTTAGATAAGTCCAGTGCCTTAGCTGCTAAGTCAACGTAGCCTGAATCCCCCTTAATCTTATAAGTGCCACTAGTTGTCTTGTATACTACTCCTTCGACTGGTTCAACTCCCTCAGCATAGTTGGCTATTGTACACTCTGCGTATGTTCTGCAAGCTTTGTTACCGTAGTCTCTTATTATACTCTCAGGTGTTATCTCCTCTACACTATTAACATCTGTTATAGTATATAACTTGAACTTATTGTTACTTATATAATAGCCACTTAGTGTATTGGGTAACTTAGATGTTCTATTACCATATTCTAAGTTAAGTTGTGAGTACATATATTCGGAGATGTTGTTAGAGTCTAGTAAGTTAGACATTCTAGCATAGTTGACCTTCTCTGCATTAGTCATCACATAATATGGCTTGCTAGATGTTAGTGTTGCAAGTGCCGTAGATGTATCACTATATACAGAGTCTGTGTAGGATAGTTCACTTACATAGCCACTATAATCCCACAATATCTTATAGGATCTACCTGCTGCTAGTATTAACTTGTCTAAGTCTCTCTCATTAGATGCTGTTAGCTTATCTAACCCTTCAACCTTAACATAATATGTCGTTGTTTGTTCATCAGTAGGATCTAAGCTTGTATAGGGCTCAGGTTGAGGACTTGCCTTAGTGAAGACACCACGTCTGTTGATGTAGTAGGTGTCCGCAGGATCTGCCTCACCATTAACCTTAACATATGATGCTACTCTATCTAGGCCATAACAAGGATTGACTCTAATTGGTTCAATTAAGTCGTCATCTGCAGATGCTGGATTCTTAGCTACATTACCCTCTTCAAGTCTCTCTGTCTTGGCGATGAAGAACGAGGATGTATAGTTCTTAGATAAGAACAATGGTATGTCTTGTGTTAGTATTAGCTGCCCCTCTAGTCTATCCCTGTCTAAGTATATATAATCTGTAGAGTTTGGATAATCTGTTGGGTGATTAGTGCCTAAGAGTCTCCACGTAAATCCATAGTTCTCCTCATTGCCTAACATCTTGCCCGCTAAGTCACCATCCTCACAATCCTGTACGTAGAAGTCAATATTGATCTGTCTATGAGGGAACGTTCGGTTATCTCTAGGATGTATAAGCGCTGACTCTGATTCTAAGGTAGCTCTTAAGTTATCTGCATAGTACTTAGCCGGTGCATTGGCTGCAATATCTTCTGCATTATTAAGACCATTAATATACTTAATAGGGGTGCCCTTAACTTCGATCTTAAACCTGACTGTTGCATATACTGCAGCATATCTGGCTCGAGTATCTGTGTTGTACAGATAGTCCTCAAATGGTAAGATCTGCATTGGATACTTACATGTTATATAATAGGTACCTTCCTTAAGGCCTCTTAGCGCATCCCACTTACTTGATAGCGTAGACCACGCTAAGGTATTATACCAGTTATCTGGGGATATGTTAGAGTGTGCCACAGGTACTCTGAGCTCGTTATAGTATGTACTTGCTTTGAGTAGTGTAGATATACCACTATTAAGTTCAACACCATTAAGCATGAACTTGTCTAAGTACCCTACATGTGCATAGCTTAAGTCCTTCTGGGCTGGTATTGTTAGAGGTACTAGTACATGGTTGCTCTGAGATGTTCCTGCGCTCGATTGTGTTTGTGTTAGTCTTATTACAGGTCTCATCAATGTGTTGCTATATTGTGCCTCTACATTAACTCCGTGAGAGTACCAGTTCGTGAAGTCTACCTCTGGGCTTATCGTGAAGTTAAGATTTAAGTCTGCCTCGTAAGTTAAGACACCATTTGTTGGGTCTAACGCCGATGGTAAGTTTATAGCGCCGTTAGTTGTTGTAGAGATAATGTCGTCACTTATGCTGAACTGCGATCCTACTGTTGTTAGGGGGTCTCTATTATAGTGTACAGGATATAAGGTTGTGTTGACTAGTGTTAAGAGTGTGTTGCCTGAATCCGTAGGCGATACTACATCCTTACCCCCATATGTAACTTTAACCTTCTCCTGATTGAAGTTGTCGCTGTTAGATGTTATTATAACATTATTGTTAACCTCTGCTACACTATTAAGCACTTGCTGTACGCAATCACTGTAAGTGAACTCCCCATTGACCCAGCCATATATGTCAGTGTCGTCTTGAGGGTCTCTGTAGTCCTCTTTGAATTGAGCTGAACCACTTAGTGTCTCCTCCTCAGATGTTGGGTACATATCTACTAGTATAGAGTCCCACACACCCCTATTGAACACTCTAATGGCATCGACGTCCTCCATTAAGGCGCTACCTTCTTCGCGTTCTCTAAGATTAACTTCTTTGAAGATACCTAGGTCTCTATGTATATTATAACCTAATACATAGATAGCTGGGGAGTAAGAGTATAACTCTCTAGTTGTTCCAGCTGCTATTAAGATTAAGCCAAGTCCTTCAAAGCCCTTCCTGTATAATCTTAAGTCATATAGGCTACCGAAGAAGCAATTAGATTGATTGAACCTTACCTTGTAGTTAATAGGTTCTACTACTATCTCTACCTCTATTGCTTTGCCCTTATCATCTGTAACATAGTATCTATCTATAGACTCATCCTGAGTTATAACAGTTAGCTTGAACTCCTTGTTTGGACCTATTGTTGCTAGAGCTGACGCAAAGTAAGTATTAGCATACTTATCTGAAGACATAGCTTTTACTTCTGTGGCTGACCTCTCTGATTCCTGTATAGATGAGATCTCCTCAGGGGCCAGGGATATGTATGTTAGCTTGGTATCATCCCATCTATAATACTTGTCCCCTTCTAATTTATAGGCCTTACCTACCTCTCCTCTATTAATCTCTTCAACCTCATAATTAGATGCTATGAGGATATCTTTAGATATAGATGCCTTAGGAGTCTCAAAGGTTACGTGCTTAAGATTAGGGGTCTCCTTCTTGACAATCTGGTTGTTTACACTTAATGATGTGATTATGGTGTCCTTAAGATATAAGACGCTGGCTGCTATACGATAATTCCTGAGAGCCTCCGCAGGATTGTTAGCATTAAGTATTATCTCGTTGGATTCAATAGCATTATCTAAGGCCTTGAAGTATACCTTAAACTTCTGGGCTTCGAAGTTCTCCTTGACCTTCTCCCCCGTAAACTCTAGGTATAACTCGAACTCACCTTCTCTACGAGCTATTAGCATCTTAGGATCCTCAGCTATAGCTTCATTGAACTTCTTGATATTGTCTAGAGGTAGAGATATATCCGCGCAGAGTGTTATGCCGTCTGTATCCTGATTCCAATACCAACTGTCATAATTACTTGTAGCTATAGGTGTTAGTAAGCCATTCTTGAAGGTGCCTCTATCTGTTATAATACCCTTACGCTCATACTTGCTTGGTGATAGTATTAAGAGATTCTCTGATACGTCCTCGCTCTCATCAGTCTTACCTCCAAACTCAAAGGATAGACATGGGATCTGGGAGTTGTTATCTCTCTTAATAGTAGATCTTGCATTAACTGAATCAACTGCGATGTTAGATGATGTATCGAAGAAGTCACTGAATCTATTATCTCCATATATAGATACCTTCTCGGGGTATGGGTTGCTTGAACTTGTTGGATCAGGGCAGATTCTATTTAAGTAGAATCCCTGTATCTTAGATGCCTCACTATTACTTGCATCTACCCACTTTACAGGAAGAGTATCTGCGCCTTCATCATTACAAGTAAACTCCATACCTCTTACACGAGTTAAGTTGCATAATCCTGCATTCTCTGATGGTCCTATTAAGATCTCATTTGATAAGCTGGATCTAATATCCAGTGAGCTTAATCTGTAAGCCTCTATTACCTTCTTGTGTCTAAGTGGGCTGGCTGACTGAGTTGTGAAGTTTAAATAAGGATTAAGATAGTATCCTAAGTGATACCAATCAGGATATATAAGTCCTCTTGCATCATCCTTGCTCTCTATTATACTTGTAAGATCCTTAACCAGCTCCTCTGTTAGTGGTATAACCTTGATAGGTTCTGACCACTTGTATGTTGGGAGTTGCTGAACATATGATCCTTGCTCTTCAGACCATACATAACCACCTTCACTCTTCTTAACTACGTAGAATAGTGCCTTAGTCTCCTCAGATGGATATACTGATAATAGTTGGGTTGTACTCGTGTTGATATCTGATCTAGCTGGTGAAGAGTCTAGCTTAGGAGTCTCAGAGATTAAGTCACTTGTAGAGAACACAAAGTTGGCCTTGGTGTAGTTGGATCTTGTTATATCATCGCAGAATCCTGTCTGAGTCTCTATTCCCTTCGTAGTTTGTACGTCATATGTGTAGAGACCTAATCTTAGGCCTAATACTCTGTCGTCTGATACCTCTGAGTATGTAAGTGGTAGGATACCCTGGCTGAAGTTGCATAGCTCCGCATAACCTTCTTCATCCAGATATTTGTCTCCTTCACTTGCTTCACCTTTGCATAATGTAATCTTACTTACTAGTGTTGTTGTGAGCTTATAAGGTTTATAAGTCAGAACCTCGTATTCTAGGGTACAGTACCATAGATAAGCAAACTTAGCTGAAGGAGTATATCCTTGTAACTTGAGATTGTCTATTGTTAGAGTATTACCATTGTCGTCTGTATCACTATCACTGTAAGATATACCATAGAAGTGTCTCTCTGCCAATTGTGTTCTAGGTAGATGATAGTACTTACTTACCTGCGCACCGAACGATACATTGTCTTGCACTCTGGACTTATCTTCTGTTAAGGACTTAAGATAATCAATCCATGTACCATCCATTAAGCTTATTGAGTTGTCATCTGCAATAGGATATGTTATATAAGGATAGTTGCCTCCTACCTTGTCCTGCACTGAGTTCCTATTATATAATAATCTATTGGCACTTAAATCAAAGACGTTGCCGGTTATAGCTGACTCCGAAGCTAATATTGTCTTGGCGTCTAGATGTAGCATCTCCCCACTATCATTATAGTCATCTAATGTTCTGAGTCTTAAGCCGCTCTCATAATTAGGATCAACTAACTGCTCATCAAGTGTTGGGTATATGTATACAAGTGATTTACCTGTTGTCAAGCCATTTAAGCTGTCCCAAGTTATGACGTTGGAGTTGTCTCTGTAGAACTTACCTCTGTAGGCCTTGTCTGCTGATATATAGAACTTCTCAGCATTGAAGTACTCATCACTGTTACTTGCTGCAGTTGATGAGTAGAATATAGATGCTATGTTGTTAATAGAAGGAGTGGAGTCCCCCTTACTTAAGCAGCCTATTGGATCTGTATTGTATATATTGGTGCTAAGCTGCGTAGTTATACCAGGTAAGTTGATAACTCTAACTAGCCTCTTATCCTTAAAGAGTGTACTTGTTGTAGATAGAGCGCCTGCAGGCATGGTTGCTATGAAGGATCCCTGCCTGTCTATGGATGCGAGCGCTAGATTATACAATAACTTAGAGCCTGCGAACTTGCGTCGTAGCAACTCGTAATTGATATCCTGCAACTTGTAAACAGATAATTGTGAGTTTAGCTCCTCTAAGGTTAACCTACCACTACCATATAGGGAGTTACCCCAATCTGTTAAGATCTTCATCTGGCCTGGTTGGTAATCTAATAGAGCATATGTGGCTTGCAGTCTCTGTGCTATAATGTTGTTAAGATAATCTAAGCATCCTACCTTGTTATACTCTCTATTGCCATCTTCATCTTCATCATAGTGACTGTTGTCCTCGCTGTTCTCAAGTACAGAGGTTCTGAACTCTATCAAGGACTCCGAATTAGAGGTAGACGTAAACGCTGAAGCAGCTAGAGTTGGGAACAAAGATGCATTAAGATATTGTGTCTCCGTTAAGACAGGGTACCTTAACTTGTTGTATATATCTAGTATAAGCTTGTTGTAGATGTAACCTTGTGCCTCTCTAAACCATGTCTCATAGAATGGGCTGTCCTGTAGAGGGGATGCAACATCATTGATACCACAATCTCTTGTGCTACTCAACTCATCTAAGTCTACCGTAGCTGGTCCTGAAGGTTCTAAGTGGTAGAATGGTATGCTGTCCTCTATTATAGATAGCAAGGTCTTGTTATTAGGTTCATTGATAACCTTAGGTGCGAACAGAGGAGATATATGTTTGACATATGTACCCTTATCTTGATACTTCTCGTCAAACTGATACTCTATCTCCTTGTCGTTGAACTCATAGAATAAGTAAGAGCCTTCTTTGAGGAGTTGAGGGACATTAGCGAAGGATATATCATAGAACTCCCTAGTTAGAGCGTTAGTATCCTCCTCGTCAAACTCCTTTAAGTATCTCTTCAAGATGTCTTGTATGGCTTCTCTAGTTAATAACATTCGGTTAATCCTCGTTCTCATACTTGCAAGTTACTGAGATCATTCTAGGTCTCTTGTCTGCTGTTAGGTTAGTTATGGTACCCGTATCTGTTGTGGATGCACTATCCGCTGAATCTATATATAATACTAAGTTATTCCTGGTCTGACTTACAGATCCACTTGAATCCGCATTGATTACCAGGTTCTTGTCATAAGGCCTCATACATACGTAGATGTCAACATACTTGGCTACAATATCTCTAAACTGCGTGAATATATTGTTCTCTGAAGTTAAGTTACCACACTTCAATTGTGATAGTGATAATCCTTGCATGTCAGCTTTGAGATTTGCATCATAAGATGCGAAGGTTGCTAGCATACGATATATTGGATCGAACGTTAACTCTATAAAGCCGTTACCTATATACTCCCCACTCTTGTCATAGTTAGAGGAGAAGTAGATCAAATAATCGTCTATTGCACCTCTATCTATTAGATAGGTTCTGAGCGTTGTTGACTGTGTCGATGAGGTATCCTCTATAAGTTGTCTGAACTGATCATCACTGTACACCTTGTCCTTGTATCTGAACTGCCATGTTGTAGATAGTGGACTTGCATTGATCAATTGTTGATACTGTGTGTTCTTGACAATCTTAGGGGTTGAGTCACTCTCAGATTCAGGTGCTGTGTTCCAGATTGCGTTGTTACTGTTAGCGTCATTAATTACATAGAATGCATCTGTAGATCTACGACCACTTGACTCCTGGATGAACAGACTGGTATGATAAGACATACCTGTAGCCATTGTGTTAGGCTTCCTGTACATAAAGTCTACTCTCATCACATAGTCTGCTCCTGATCTGTGGTCCTTGAAGCCCTCTATTGAACTGTTACCATAGAATATGTTACTGAAGGAGAATGGGATACGGCAAGTGTGTATTGTGTTGACAGAACTCTCCTGATCAACTGAAGGATCCATCCTCTCTGCTACTGACCAGTCTAACTTCTTGATAGCTTCAATCTCTACGTCTAAACCCTTGATACTTGAATACTTGTTCTTGAGGTTGGCTATAATCTCTGAAGGATAGAAACTACGATTGAAGTCTAGCTCTTCTGAATTAGACCCCCACAAAGTGTCTACATCGTTACGGATGTTCTGAACTATTGTATCTAGGTTATCCCCCTTCTTGTCTAGTGTGCAAGTTAAACCTATTGCAAACGATACGTAGTTAGGAGCCCTGAATACTATTGTATCTTGAGGAGATTTGAGTCTGCTTAAGTAGGAGTTGAGTGTTGTCTCTATTTGTGTATATACTTCTCCTGACTTGGTAGTATTAACTATATCCTCTAACTGAGAGGCTAAGAATGATACACAGGTTACTGTCTGTGATAAGTTGTTCTCTGTCTTCTGCGTACCACCATATACCTGTACCTTACTTGGTCTTAAGATCTCTGAAGTAGTACCTACTGTTATTGGTAACTCTAAGTTGGCTATTGTCTTCTCATAAGCCTCCTTAGTGCCCGCGCTGTAATTGGATATATAATACTTAGGGGCATTGACCTTAATGGATGCTATATCCTCCTCATCCTTGCCCCCTAATAATGCGTCAAAGTTGATGCCGTAAAGTCTGGATGTCACAGTAGAAGAGCCTGTTGGATTAACGCCACTTATCGTGAAGGTCTCAAAGGCATTAAGTAGGTTACCTGCACTGCCCCTAGATTCAAGATAGTCGACCCTTATACCTATTATACTTGTATTCTGAGATATATCTAGTGTTGTACCTCTTTGAGGATCATTGTTGAACTTAAAGTAGAATAATTCTCTGTTATAAGGGTCATTGTATACCTCAACGTCTCTATCTGAAGATGTTGATAATAGTAAGCTGTCTACTACTCTGTACTCTTCATATACTCTACTACCATCCCCGGCTAGCTTGGTTACATATACCCGGAAGAAGCCTTTGGATGAAGTATTGCTTGCATCTTCACAGGCCGTAATCTTGGCAGGAACGTATAAGTAAGGATCTATCTTGGATAATGTTAAGGTGGACCTAATTGTGTCTATATCTATAAACAAAGTTCTACGCTTGCCCTGGATAATATTGACTACTCTGTAAGGCATTCCACTCCTGTATATTGTGTCTAGTGCAACATAAGAGTTACCTTTGCTGTCTATAATAGTGTTGTTGCTGTTGATGGATAGGTCTGTATAAGGTGTACCCCAATTAAGGGTGTTCTTGTCATTGAGATCCTTGAAGGTGTCTGCCGATATTGTCCTGCCCACTAAGTGTGTACGAGGATCTACTGATACATATATCTTGCCTGTTGCTGATATCTTACGTTTAGGTCTATAACCTAACATATTGGCCATACTTAATATAGAGCTTAGGTTCTGAGCTGTGTCCCACTTAGACTCCTTGAATAAGTACTCCGCATATCTGGCCGTCTCTGCATTGACCTCTGCTGTACTCCTGATAAGTGAAGATACAACGCTGTTCCTGGATATTACTTTCCAGTTAGGATCTTGTTGGAGCTTCTCTAATAGTCTATTGTAAATTGAATTTGCATCAAAATTAATCATTGAATACCTCTGTTGAGACAGGGAATGTTCTATTGGTTATCTTATCCCTGACTATCATTGTTATACCTAAGCTTCTCTCACTCTTGTTAAGCTTTAAATTTAAGTATAAGAGATCTAAGTCATTGGAGAACTCAGTGTTGAATCCGGTCCTTATTGACTCCTCCCATAATTGAGTGTTAGGGTCATTGTTAATACCCCCTATTAACTCATATAATACCCCACCTCTTGTGTTGCTCCTTATATAATCATAAGGTTTGGAAGCGAGCCAGAATAGTACTCTGTTAACATTGGCATCAACACCTCTTAACTCTAGATTGTTCCACTTCTTGGTTGAGTCAGCTGTGTGATCAAACCCTCTCCAATTGAAGTCTACTCCCGAAGATGTTAACTCAATCTTGTCCCTGAAGGATCTTGTCTGTAACTCACTCGCTATGTATGAATTTGAGTTTGCCATCTTATTCCTCGTCCTCTACCCAATTCCAGGATTGTACCTTGTAGGTTATTGTGAAGGTTACTATATCCCCAGAATTGTTCCAGCTAAGTTGTAGGTTACCTATGTTGCTCGGTATTACATTGTGTAACATTATACAACTATATCTCCTGTAGGTGTCGTCCTTGATGTTGTCATTTGGAAACCTAATCTTGAAATCTCTAAATCTCTTGCCTCTCTCGCTGTCTAACATCTGACCATTGCCATCTAAGGTAGCGCTTACATAACAATTATAATCCTTGTTGTAGAAGTTGGCAAGCCAGTCCTCATGATACTTGCGTACTATCCAATCCTTGGACTCACGCCATGTTATTGATACGTTGTCACATAACTTGTAGGCGTCTCGATCCCCTAAGGTAAATTGCTTGGTCGCATTGTTCCTGACTAGTTCTAAGGACTCCTCATCTAATGTAATGTCTGTGGCATGGTACTTGAAGTACTCTGAATCAGAAGTTGTGTTGAGGCCTCTGTAAGTGGAATTGAGTGTGTCGCTGTATTCAAGGCCTGACGATTTAAGCCCCCCATCATCCCCCCCCAAAGTTGCCTCTACTATGCTCCCAGAACTGCCACTACCACTATATACAATTACCTCATATAAGTTCTTAACAGCCGGAGTGTAGTTGCTGTAAATGTTAGCTAGCGAATCAGTATTAACCCTCAGTGTACTCATAATACAATTAGTTTGAGGTCGTGGTTGGTGAACAGCCTGTGGTCGTTAAAAATAAGGATCCGAAGATCCTTATCTACTCGCTATATAATTAACGCCTGCGAGGCCTTGCTCTTGCTCGATATTCCGAATAGTCATCTGCTTATATACGAAGCTTGCTTCGACTGCTAAGGGGTTAGAGGCTGCATAAGTTAGATCTAATGACTTGACACTGACAACCTTGCAATCTGTAAACTTCCAGGCCTTAATGGCATTATACTCATCTGAGGATTGAGGACTATATAACATTACGTCAATAGCCCACCTCACGGAGCTGTAGTCTACGCCCTTGTTACTGTATAGACCTTCCGATTGATTATCCAGGCACCCTACTAAGATATTATAGAGATTTAAGTTACCATCTAATCTAAACCTTAAATTCAAGTTATTACTCAGTAATGAACTCGGCGTAATTATACTGACTGAGGAGTTTAAATAAGGTATGTTTGCTGTTGTAGATCCAATCTCAGGTATAGCAAAGTTAATTAATCTTACTTGCAGATCTTTAAGAGATCCTTCTAGCTTAGATGATACTTCAGAGTTACCAGTAGAGAAGGTGGCTGTAAATAAATTAGATTGAGCATCCTTACCTGTACTTATTAGGTCACTTAGGAAGCCTTGCGGTGCTAGACTAGCCAACTTGAACTCCTCTTATCTTACTTTGTAGATATTGCTCCTGAAGATAGTCTGTCATCCATCTGCAAGAAGTTGATTGTTACATTAACCTTCTGAGGATTAGAACTGCCCACTTCAAAGTTGAGAGGATCAATCTTGGATATCCAACAATTCCTGAATCTATATAGCCTTGTTGTCTCAGGAGCCTCGTTGATAACGCCCTCATTGATAACATCTACATCCACTGAGAACAACTTGTCGCTCTGAGCTAAGATGTCATTAGTCGCATAACCATGTGTTGGACTGAATGTTATCTTCTGTTGCTCAAGTAGCGCTTGATATACCTCGTAGTTTGCATCTGTCCTGAATGTTAGGGAGAAGTTCCTCGTAACATTGACCTTTGCAGTTGGACGCGGTATTGTAGCATTGACGAACTTAACATCATATTTGTCCTGAGATACTTCAGGAGGTTCGAAGCCGTCTACTCTGACCTGGAAGTGTTCCCTGAGATTCTTGTTCGCAAATACTCCTTGTGTACTTGTGAAGGTAACTAAGAACAAGTTAGCTTGAGCATCTGCGCTTGCCCCTACTAACGCTGATATGTAATTATTACTCGATGTTAGACTTGCCATATAATCTCCTTAGCCCTCAATACCTTCTTGAAGATCTTCATAATCGTAGAAGTATAATGTAGCTGTGACTGTAATAGGATCCGAATTGCTGTAGCTGTATGATCCTAATCTAACGTTTGATACCCAACAATGCTTGTACTTGTATACAGGCTTGTAACCATCAGGCGCCCCGCTTGAATCCTTAGGTGCCTGATTGAAGTCACTCAATGCTTGTGGAGTGAAGATTGTAACGTCTAAGGTGTTATTACCATTAGCTAATCCCCCATCTACTGCATCAGGTACTCTTGTCATTGCATAGCCTAAGTTAGGTATACTCGTGTTGGATTGTTGCTTCAACAAGAAGTCATATAAGGCGTAATTGTCGTCTAGTCTGAATTCAAAGGTTAGGGTCTTGTCTATGCTTATATCTGATTTAGGTACATCTAAGTCTGTTGTTAGATAGGATATTGTGTTTGTGGGATGCGTTGCAGTCGGGAGCGTTAAGCTCGATAGTCTTACAGTAAGAGCTGCATCTAAGTCCGGGTCAACTAATCCTCCGCTGAACTGAGCATAGAAGAGATTGGTCATCGAATCTGCGCCAATACTCATAAGTGAAGATAAGTAATTGTTTGTGTTATCTAAAGTTGCCATCAGTAATAGTCCCTAGTTAATTGTCTATTTGTGTCAGAGAGATCTACCCTCTTCTGCTAATTTAATTAGTGGCTGGCCTGTTTAAGATAAGATATTGGGAACACAAAGCGAGCTGCCTTCTCATCAAATAGCATGTCATATAGTTCTACCGACTTACCACTATCAGTGAATATAACGTCGTAATCAGCTAAGTACCCTGCATCAGCATATACCTCATTAAGATCTTCTAAGAGTACCTCTATCTTCCTATTAGCCCAGGCCGACTTACCGTAATTAGCAAACAAGTAGGCTATCTCTTTAGCTAGCGGTCTGACTTTGTTCTTTAACTCCCTTAAATCCATCGGTTTTAGGCTCCTCTTCACTATAATTATTATATAAGTTCTATACTATTCCTCTATAATTAGTGTATAATTTAAGAGCCTAACTTAATTCTCCTACCTACTTCTCGAACTTTATACCCCCCCCGAGTCCATACCCTCCCTTCGAAGTGTTTTGAGCTATTCAATAGCTAATTCAACCTATATTGTACATCTTCTAGATCATTTATATCCTTAGATTTAGAGCTGTGTGATAGCTTATGGTGTTCCTACTTAAGACTATCTGTACGTTCATAAGGTTCTCCCCTTCTTATGATTATATATTACTATATTTCTTCGAGATTGTCAAGCCTTTTCTTAATATTATTTTCAAACTCTCTTAGATATTTAGGGTCCTTCATTTTACGTCCTTTAAGTATATAAGGATCATAATCGTAAGCCCACAATGTCGTTATATTGTAATTGAGGTGATGTTCTACTAGTTCTTTCAGCTGGAACCTTCTACCATGCTTTTTGGTTCCTACTCTTGTGAACACTTTAGACATACTATCTTGATCGAAGTTAATGTGAGGCTTAGATTTATTGAACCTCTTAACAGTTTCAGGCTCTGGGGTATCTTCTCTTAGCCAGACTAACTCTCCTGTATGGTTCTTTCCTTCTATAATCATTACAGCATCTTGATCGAACATCTTACCTAATTCAACTAGCACTTCTTTAAGTTCTTCTTCTCTTCCAGCTACCGTATACACAAAGTAACTAGTCTCATATACTAGTCCAATTCCTTCTTCTTCATAAGATCCTTTTACCTCTAAGACCCTGAACTTATTAGCTAAGAGGTTGTGTAGTAGCAGGTTTGAGTTCTCCCTATTCTTATGGTTATTCCTATCTATATCATATTGAGTTACGTCAGATGTCAGGGTATTTTGAGTACCCAGTCCCCTGCATGCACTTATAATTCCGAAGCAGTATTTAGGATTCTCAGAGTTTACCAACTTAATTATCTTACCATAATCTGAGTTTCTGAGTCGTTCATCTAGTAGATTATTGTTCTTCCCTTCCCTCATAGTATGTAATCCTTAACTGCATCTTCGAATTCTTTTAAGATTCTGATCCTTCATCCTCTCTATTTTCCACTCTATATCAGATATATCCCTTCTTGCACGTTCAATCTTTCCAGGGAGTTTGCTTTCTGTAATTCTAATGTACTCGTCCATGAGATATTCTAATCTCTCTTCAGCGTCTCTGTATTCTTCTGTACTGCCTATTGCTTGTTTAATCTCATAACAAGTCCGCGCATAGTTATCATATCCCTCTTCGTCTAGGTCATATAAGCAGCCTTCTATGTCTGCAGCGTACTTCTCTTCAAACTCTTCTCTTAGTTTCTCGAAGACGTCTGTTTTTTTGCTCTAATGCAGTTTCATATTTTTTAAGCTCAACTTTTTTATTTTTTAATTCTTTTCTTAGATTTTCTAGTGTAGACATAGGATTCCTTTTTATCAAGGGAGGATCTGACCCCCCTCTCTTTTTAATCTTTTAAGATCTAGCGTTTATCATTTCTTTTATTTCATTCTCTAAGTCAGCTATTTCTTTTTCTACACGTTCAATCTTTTTAGGAAGTGGTCCATCCATGAGATCATTATAGTCCCTAACAAGGAGTACTAATTTTGTTCTGGCATTGAAGAACTTTTTTGTAACTCCTTCTACATCCATAATCTTTTCACAAGCTTCTGCATATCTATAGTCTAGATTATGATCTGTAGTATCATAGAGGACGCCGTATAGATCTACATCATACTTTACTTCAAATTTTGGTGATAGCTCATTTAATCTTTTCTCAAAGGCTTCATTTCTATTATTTAATTCAATCTTGTACTTTCTAAGCTCTGCCTTCTTGTCTCTTAATTCTCTTTTTAATTCTTCTAATGTAGTCATCTCTTTATATCTCCTTATTTACATTTATATATTATAATATATCTGAGGTTTAGTCAAGTGTTTTTAGTATTTTTTTTAGATAATTTTTCTTTCTTGCCTGTAATTCCGATACCACTTCTTATCGTCAAATTTACTGATACAATAATCTATATAAGGTTGTACATCTTCTTCAGTTAAGATGCTTACATTATTCTCAATAGCACATTTTTGTTTTTCTGCAAACCTTATATATTCTTTTTCTAAGGCTTCCGGGTCATTTTTGAGAGCGTTTATTTTCCAAGGATCTGGTATCCAAGTACCATCATCTCCTCGCATCATGCCCCCTTTAAACTCGTATAATTTTCCATCTATTTTTAGATCTACAACATACTTGTGGGATCCTCCGCTAGCATTATACTCTATAACAAGAGGACTCCTTTCAATTGGGATGCCGTGATCCTTACAATATATGTAGATTGCCAATTCTTCTTTAGAGTCGAAGTATTGTTTATCATATAGATATTTATATGAGTGTGCTTTTACTAGTACCTCTGGTAAGAGGAGATTGAACGTTCCACCATGATTTCTTTTATTGGTTTCTACAATTCTACTTCGTACTTCTGGATTCTGAGAGGCATATTCTGCTCCATACTTTTTAAGACAAGTTTCTTTTGATTTGGTTTTAAGAACTTCTGCTTGGAACGGATTTTCAACACCCCAGTTTTTAAGGGTTGTTTGGATTTTCTTTTCTTTTATAATGTCTAATTTGCTAACATTATCTACTCCATATTTTTTGAGTAGGGTTTCTTTGGTTCTTCTAATTCCTTCTTCTGAGGTGAAGTATGTATCACTTCCATAATTTTTCTGTGAGGTGGCTTTCTTCTTATCTTTTACACTTTGCAACTGAGATACATTTCTAACGCCATAGGCTTCGAGGAGCTCATCTTCTTTTTGCTTTCTATAATTAGGATCTTGCATTAAGTGTCTAACACCATAATGCTTTAACATAGTGTCTTCTTTTTTCTTTTTTATAGATTCTAGCTGGGATATGTTTTCTACACCATACTTTTCCATTATAGAGTTTTTGAGATTATTTTGCACAAGGATTGTAAGACAACTTTTCTTCCCACAAGTTTTGAGATAGTGATTATTTCCTTCTTTGAGCAGGATCTTTTCGCCACATATGGAACATCTAGGTATTTCTTCTAATTTTAATCTATAACATACTCTGAAGTCTTCTAAGGTTGGAAACTCCTCTAAGATTTTAGGTTGATAGTTTTCAGCTAAGATTTTATATTTTTCATTTAGTATTTTTTTCTCATCTTTAGGTATTGGAGGCTTAGATAGATAAGGTTCTTTCCCCGAAGGTCTTACCCACTTCAACACCTCCTCCTTAACAAGACAATTCGCAAACCCCGACATCTCGTCTCTATTCATCATTACAACAGTTCCTTATATATATAATATAAGGTGTAGCAGACTAAGATGTGGATAGATTCATCCTATTTTCACACTAGATCTATCGAGAACTTTTTGCCTCTCAACTTCTCTTTTCTATACTCTGTTTTATCACCCATCCAATTTTCCAGGGCAACATCACAAGCATCATCTCTTTTAAGGGTCATTAGTAGTGAGTCTAGATCCCCTCCTTCTTTCTCCATAATTTGAGGTAGGAGGTCTTTGTTATTACCACCCCAACCACCTAATCCTTTTTGATAGATCCAAGTTAGCTTCTTATTTAACTTAGACTGATTAGGTAACTCAAAGTAGTAGGATTCTACTTTTCTACCTTTAAGGCCTACTAGTAGTGGAGTGTTTAATCTACAGATTCTTCCTTCTTCTACAATTTTAGGGCATAATTTATTGAAGAGGGCTAGTATCAGTGCACATATGTGCCAACCATCCATATCCATATCCGCGCTGATTCCGATTTTCTCATAATTTAACACCGTTTTATCAGGATTAGCAATATCTATGCCCAAGATAGAGACTAAGTCAGCTATTTCATCATTTTCCATAGCCTTTTTAATTGACAGATCCTGAACATTTAAGATCTTACCTTTAATTTGATAATACCCAATGCCTTTTCTGCCTAGTACGGGAGCAATTCCTCCATAAGCAGATTGCCCTTCTGTTATAAGTAGATACTTCTTTTTACCTATAGGAGGCACATATTTTGAGCTGTCTATATCCCTACGCTTAGTATTTAACTTGGCTAATTCTTTCTTTTCTTTAAGATCCTCTTTGAACTGGAATAACTCTGTTATATTATCCATTATAGCTTTTTCTTTAAGGATCTTAGCTGATAATTTAGAGGTTAAGTCTACACCTTCAAAGTATGCCTTTATATCTTTATCACTATTTGTTATAGCCTCTTTAGTTTGACTGTCGAACTGACAATTTGGGAAGTTCTTCAGTAGTACTACTAAGCCTAATCTGTTCTTGATATCAGCGGGCTTTATATTCTTGTACTTCTTACTTATCTTATCCCTAAGGTCGTTTATAATAGTGTTGAGGATATAATCAACATGAGTTCCTCCTCTCCCTAATCTTAAACCATTAACATAAGTTAATACCTCAGGTTCATCTGTAGGATATACAAGTATATACATATTCTCATTTGAGTATACAATACTAGGTGAAGGGAACATTTGTGATAGTTCCTTGGCTTTGATTGTCATTTTCTCACCATTATATCTTGTATCACACTTTGGGAAGAACCAACTCAACATTCTCAGTCTCGTTCTTATTAGAGACGCTAATTCCTCAGGATAGTGTTCTGTACCGAATCTAACATAATCAGGAGTGAAGCTTACTTTAGTGCCAGGTGTTGATCCCTCACATTCACTTACCTTGGTCTTAATAGATGATAGATTATCCTTACAGGTTAATTTGAACTTACGATTACCATCACATGTTATTACTTCAAAGGTCTTGCTGAAGATGTTAGTTAATGAGGCCCCGAAGCCGTTAGTCCCTATAGTTTGTCTATTATCATCCGAGAAGTTTGACCCCGCTCTTAACTTAGTGAAGGCAAGTACCGGCATCCAATCACCATTCTCATTTTGCTTAACTGGTACGCCTCTACCATTATCTGTTATGGTGATTTTATCATCTTTTACTTCTATGGATATTTTGGTACTATATTTACCTTCTGTTCTTATATACTCATCATAGGAGTTGTCTAAGATTTCTGATATGATTTTCTGTAGGCCTTCTGAGTAGGTGATTTTGGTTCTCTTTATATTACCTTCATCGTCTAAGATCCACTCCTCTTTTTCAGAGGGTTCTGTGGCGCCTAGATATGTGGCTGGCCTTATTAGAGTATGTGTAATTTCATTTAATGCTACTATCTTTCTATCATCTGCCATGTCTATATTATATCTCCTTAGAACTACTTATGTCAAGCCCTTACTTCTGATAATCTTCCCATCTGCATAGGCGGTAATGATCTCTCCCACATATCATACTATATAAGTCTTCAAAGTCTAACTCATAGCTGCGGAGTATTTGCTCGTATAGAGGATTCCTCCTATCTATATTATAGTACTCTTCTAACTTCTTCTTGGCTCTCTCTAACTTATGTTCTCTTCTTCTTTGTAGGATATTATCGTATTCCTCTTCAAAGTCAATATCTATCCCTAATAGTTCTTTGAAGTCATCTTTGCTTAGTAGGGAGGGCATTATCTTATAACAGGAGCTCTTTAAGTCTTCTCTTTGTCTTATCCTTCTACGACATAAGTCTTCATGAGCGTTCACAAAGTCTAAGATCTCTTGTCCTTCATATACCTTTAAGATCTTCACATCTTCAGGATCGAAGAGCCCTATAGAGGCACCTTCCTTATTATACTCGTAATTGAAGAACCCTTCATATCCCAATAGCTGTATGGAGTCTACAATTCTCTCTCTATCCTTAATGCTGCCGTATACTTCTAGCCATGGCTCATTCTTTAGAGTCTCAAACTCTTCATTAGTAGGATTATACCTCTTCCTGAACTTAAGTTCATCTGTAATACTTCTGGGATTGAAGATGTTTAGAGGCCTCTTAAGAGTACAGGCACACATATACTTCAGCTCTATATTGACTCTGTCTAAGGCATATCTCGCAGCATATTCAAAGTCCGGCGTAATGAAGTAGTATTTAAACTTAGCTAAGTCTTTATTATACTTAGAGTACAAGGAGCCGTGCCAATATATCTTATTACTCTTGCAATAGACCTGTTCATCTAATGTCACAGCAACTTCTCCAACTCAGCTAGGTCCTTCTCCCATAATGTCTTAGGAGTCTCTTGCTTCATAATCTCTAACTCCTTAGCCTTCTGAGCCCACTTCTCCTTAGCCTCCTCAGCCTTCTCCTTAGTTATAGATACTAGGGGCATGTTCAATAGCTTGTCTACTAAGGTATATCCTCTATTCTTTATCTGAGTCTCTACATCTGCTCTCTTAAGTTTGAGGTTGATTGTACCCTCTATTACATCTACTATAAACTTGTAAATCTCTTCAAGTACTGCTAGCTCTTTGGTTAGACGTTCAACCTCACTTACTATTCTCTTATTTAGATACTCTAACTTAACCTGATAGTAGTAGTTGAACAGTTCCTTGGGACTCCTAAACTCCGTAATTGCATTGTCGGCATCTAAACATATTAAGGACTCAGTGTAAGGTACAACTAGCTTGAAGTCGTTCATAATATCATCTATACTCTTCTTGGCTTCCTCAGGACTTAATGTTACTTTAAACTTGAACACATCCTCTTCGGAGAGATCGTCGTACTTGATAAGTAAGCCTCTATCCTTAAGTTTCTTCAATATTACTATATAGTCTGCTAGGCTGTAGTTGACAGGAATCTCTGTAATCGTAAGCTTATCTTTATCTAACTCCACGGTACCCTTAATAAGCCACCTATTATCTCCCGCAGGTTCTATTGTGCCTTTGAAGCCTTTGAAGTATGGAGTGAAGGCATTCCGTGATAGAGCCTTGTGATTAAGAGTGTCCCTTATGGCTTTGATGAGTGCTTTAGGCGATCTACTTAATATCTTGGCTGCGAAGCCTACTCCTATGCCTGTACAGCCATTAACTAAGATAAGAGGGAGGGTGGGTACGAAGAATCTAGGTTCAATTATGCCCCCTTCAAAGATCTGCGTTATTAAGTTAGCGTCATCTTCCTTCTTGAAGAGCTGGTTGAAGTAAGGTTCTGGATATGTGTATATGTAACGCGGGGCTGATGGTTCGTGGCTGAAGCGTGTGCCGAAGTTACCATCCGCTACTAACAGAGGTAAATTATTGGCTCCTGCATAATCTTGTGCTAGAGTTGTTATGGCTCCTACAATACTCACATCACCATGTAGATAGTCCGTCTCAGCTGCTACTAATGGGCCAAGTTGTGATACCTTCTGGCGAGTTGTTAGATTCTTCTTCTTGATTGTATATACTGCCTTCCTATGAGATTGCTTCAAAGAGTCTATTGCACTCGGTAGTGACCTGAAGCTTAGGTATAGTGCAGAGGAGCTGAAGTCCTCCTCTAGGAAGTTGGTTATGTTCTTGGAATCTTGCATTGTAAGGCTTCTCCTCTCTATGTATAGTATAACTCCTAATGTCTCAATTAGTCAAGCTCCCTATGAGACGAAGAGAGCTCCTGATAAGAGGAGCTCTGAATAACTTAGTTAGTCTACGGACTTACTTAATCTCAAGTTGCTTGGCTGTGGACTTTACTTCCTTGACAGGGATGTAAATAGTAAGGAGGCCATCTCTGTAAGTTACCTCGGTCTTTGAGGTATCATAAACCTCTGGGATCTTGTAGGTCTTCTTGAATGATGTGGCCTTAATCCTTCTCTTAAGATATTTACGTTCGTCGGTCTCAACCTTAGGATCAGCCTCAATAGTAAGTACTGTACCATCTACAGATACATTGAGCCACTCCTTCTTATAGCCAGTCAATGCCATCTCGTAGTAGATAGACTTATCATCCTGACTAATAGCAATGTTGATTGGAGGGAAGTTATCCTCAAAGCTAAACTTAGGACTCTTAAAGATCTGATCAAAATCTGAAAAAGCCATCTTGAAAAAGTCATCATCCCAAATTGTGTTACAAAGGAGAGATCTACTTGGGGATGTCAAAGTAGTCATTGCCTTGTTCTGAGCCATATCACGTCCTGTGATCATATAATACTCCTTCGGAGCTTCATGCTCCTGTCTCAATTATAAGCCAACTGCCTGTTGGTTACTTCAATTCAAATTAGTGTAGGACTTGTAGGGTCTCACACCTTATGTATATAATATAACCCTTAAATCCCTGAATCTTCAATAATTAGGGGAGGGATTTTTTACCAGGACTACTAATATAATATAATCAAGAGGAACGAACTTAAATGCAAAGATTAGTTGAAGGCACTATTACAGGACAAATATTACAGCACATGAATCATACAGAGGACTTAATCTTAAATGGGCCTGAAGCTTGTGAATATGTATATGATACATTACAAAGTATGTATGATATGCTCAGAGGTAATACTACCCAAATAAGAGTATCAGTTAAGCTTGACGGTGCTCCTGCAGTTATTGCGTGCAGTGATTATAAAGGCCAGATGTTTGTGGCTACTAAGTACGCCTTCAATGCCAGGACAGGAGAATTGAGAGAAGATAGAGTAGCTCACAATGAGGATGAGTTAGACAATGTAACCTCCAATCCTGAAGTTAAACATAAGCTGAGTCTACTACTTAAAGTCTTACCACTGATAGATATACCTAAAGATGAGATATGGGGTGGTGATTACCTATTTGAGAATAGTGACTTGGAAAGGGATATTATAGATGGCACTCCTTGCATATTATTCCACCCTAATACTATTGTATATGCTGTACCTGAATCAGACCCTCTAGCTACCAAGATTAAGAGAAGTAAGTTTGGGATTGCCTGGCATACTTGTTATAAAGGTGATGACTTGCAGCACCTTAAAGTAGGCTTCGATGTCAACATATCTAAGGTTCAAGAAGTACCTACAATATTCCAGATAGATGCCACCATGCCATCTATAGCAGGAGTAGTAACACTTACAAGAGAGGAATCTATTGAAGCTGAGGAATTATTGGATAATATAAGGATTCACCTTGATACTCTTAAAAGTGAGGACTATTACAATAATATTGTAGAGGACCCTCAATATGTTACCTACTTAAACACTTATAGGAATGCTCTAATTAGACAAGATAAGCAGATGCCAACGGCTGCAGGATTCTTTGAGTGGTTAAGTGGCAAGTATGACGCTACTATTGCTTCCAAGACAACCACTAAATCTAAAGAGGGTTGGACAATTAAGAAGAACCTTGCCTTAAATAAGGTAGAAGAAGAGAACTTAAACTACTTATACAACACCCAAAATCTGATCAGAATCTTAAAAGAGATGTTCATAGATAAACTGAACAACCTCACCAACTTAAAAACCTACTTAAAATACACAGATAATCACTACCAGAGGGCTAATGCTGAGGGTTATGCTATATCAGATATTAATGGTAATGTGCAGAAATTTGTGAGTAGACTGGAGTTCTCTAAAGCTAACTTCTCAAAGGATATAGCGAAGGGGTGGACATCTGAAAGAAGAGAATTGGAGTCTAAGATTGTAAAGTACAGTAAATTAAGGGAAGCAGATGAGGCCGTGGTAGATAAGATTGATGACCTTGTACAATCCCTTAATAATGCCATAGGTACGGATAATAAGAAGGGTAGGCAGCCTGCTACTATAACCCCTAGGACAACTAAAGTAACATATACTCTGCAACCTAAACAAGGCGATAGCGAAATAAGAGATATTAAGCAAGATAAAGCCTCAGATTATCTAAATACAATTGGTAAGGATAATCGTAGCTTCCACTTAGGTAGAACACCTATTATAGACTTTGTTGAAGACGACCTAGTTGTTAGATTACAGTTTAAGCCTAGAGGTACTGGCGCTCAAGATACTGAAGGTGACGAAGTATACTGGGCTTATTGTATGGCAGCTATACAGAATAATAGAGAAGAACTCTTACCTCAAACACCTGAAGATGTAGAAGACTTTGACTTAACACAACTTGGTCTAGCACCTACACGCAAGGCCAAATCATCTAACTTCAGAGGTTATACTGAAGGATCCAGGATGTTATGTAGTATGTACTTGAAACCGTCTACACCTTATATCTTCTTCAGGGGGAATACTGTTATAGACAATATAGGTGATGGTAATTACAGATCTCTACATACTCTTATAAATAAGGCAGCTCGGATTGTTGCTGGTAGGGGATCTAAGGATACTTGGAATCCATCTGACATTATAGCTTGTGCAGTGCCAACTTATGACTCGTTTGTGAGAGAGTGGGGGGAAGAGATAGCTAATATTGAAGCTAAGCCTGCCTCTAATAGAAACTTCGATACACTTAATGCTATACTTAAGAGATACTTAGCATCTAAAGAGGTAGTTGGGATATCCCTTAAGGATATAGGTAATGGCCTAATACACGTAGAAGAAGTCAATGTTAATAATGATGAGACCCCTAAATCAGATTATGATATTACCTTAGATAGTGTAGTATGTGCACCTCTAAAGGTAAGAAGCGAAGCTAAGGAATTCTACGGTAAAGTTATGTCAACAGGACTGGCTCTAAGATTAACTTGTGATGGAGTAGGTGTTATACTACAGTATAGACTCTTCGGTGGCCCTGGAATGCAGGCTGAGGCTTATGAGGTAGGGGGTGCTGCTAAACTTGGTAAATGCTCTATAAATGTTATAAAAGACTTATATAGAAAGTTTGGAGTAAGAACAGAAGTACTAACTGTTAAGGACTCTGAGAGTATAATGGTGGCTCCTGAAACACTAAGCTCTAAAATACAGAGCATAGTAAACTCCGGGCTTCCTATAACTATGCCTGGTGATCCTCTAAGTATTGAAACGTTTGAGAAGTTTGCTAAAACGACACAACCTGAATCTGAAGAAGATTATCGAACCTACGTAATGTGGCCTAGAATTATAGACTTCCTGTATCTACTAAGTATAGTATATAATGATCCTGATAAGTTGAGCTATGTATTGCAGACTCTCTATAAAGGAGCTAAAAAAGAGTTTGAGTATTGTGCACCATTCATTAAACTCTGGTAAAAAAGAAGGGAACTTATGAGAAAAGCTACTCAGAAAGAAATAGAAAGGTTTGTGACTTATAGAGCTAATCATGTAGCACTTGTACAAAGAATAGGTAAACTTGTATTCGATATAGACTTATCAGATCATGATCATGATAAGATTGAATGCAGTGGAGAAGACCTGAACTTATGGTCTCTTAGAAACCTTATGCAAGATGACGAATATCACCCTAACAAGGACGATAGAAGAATCTTAAATAAGATAAGTGTTATACATAAAAAGACGCAGCCACACCACCCGGAATATTGGGATGATAATGTAACAGTAGAAGATATTATAGAAGGTGATAAACAAATTGTAGCTACTAAGATGTCTAAAAAAGCCTTACTGGCTATGATATGTGATTGGGCTTCAGTAGCTATTAAACTTAATCAACCTCTGTTTAAGTTCTACAATAGTGCCGTAGAGTCTGAGAATCCTAAATATGTGTTCACTGATAATCAGAAGAAGTTTATAGTAGAGGGCATGTTACAAATAGAGAAGAATATAGATAAGGATAAGTTATACTGGTTGGGTAAGAAGTATACAGCTAATCAGGTAGACCCTCTAGGAACTATAAGTCTAACTGAAAGAGTATCTAAAAAACTAAGAGTTCTGGAAGAGTCAATCTTAGATGTACCACAAAAAGAATATTGTAAGGAGCTCTTGACAGCTGATGATAAGATGAAACCTGAGGTTAGGGATCAAATCTTAAATACTGTTAAAAACTGGCAGAGTCAAATCAACTTTGACTTCGAGGTAAAGAAGGTATATGCTAAGGGATCACTGCTGAGTAAAAGATATAATGATGCTTCAGACTTAGATGTATCCATATATACAAATATGTCTAAAGAGCAACTAGATAGTGTGTATGATATTATACCTAAAGGTCAAAATATTGAGGGTACAGAACACCCACTTGACTTCTTTGTCTTAATAGAAGGAGAAGATACTCCTGAAAAGAACTTGGATAATATCTATGACGTCTTGAGCGATAAGTGGGTTAAGAGAACCAATGAATATGAGAATGAAATACCTCTTGACTATGTTGTACAAGTTAGTAACTTCTTCATAAATGGTGCCAGAATTGCATTAAGTAACTATGAGAATGATAAAATCCTCTACGAATACTATAATGACCTAGACTCCCAGAACTATGAAATAAGTGAAGAAGAATTAAATAGTACAAGAGAACTTAAAAAGAAGGACCTTATGGCAGATCTAGATGCTCTTAAAATAGCTTTGCATATGATAAGCTCCTTCAGGCAGGAAGTATATGAGGAGGAAAATCCTCAAGCCTTCAATATATCTATTGAAACTACCTCAGATAATCCTCATGTATCTATAAATGAGCAGCTTGCTAAAACACTCGAGAAGTTCGGTATAAGACAGGCCCTTAGAGATGCTGTGGATGCTTGTGAAGCTCTAATAAATGAAGGTGAAAATACCCTTAAGGAGGAAGTAACTAGCAGTGCATTTGCTGGAATGGTGCCAGAAAATAATCTTAGAATGATTAAGTTGAATATGACTGCTGTTAAGGATCTTGAAAAGGAAAAGGGTGAAAATCTTAAGGAATCTAAGAACTTAACAGCTGCTATGTGCTTCGGAAGATATAATCCCCCTACTATAGGCCACTTAAAACTATGGCAGGTACTTGGGCACGTAGATGCAGATACAAGACTCTTATACACATCACATACTAGGGATAATAAGAAAAATCCTCTGGACTATAGTACTAAGGCAGCCTTAATTGAAGCTTGTATTGAGGAGCATAATATAAATGTGGCATTTGTTGATACTGAAGCTCGCACGTTTATAGATGTGGTCATAGATGTATATAATAAGGGTTATAATAACTTAATTATTGTAGCTGGTAGCGATAGATTGAAAGAACTGGTTGACTTGGCTAAGAAATACAATGATGTACCTAATAGAATAGGAGAAGCTTATCACTTCGATAGTATTGAGGGAAGAAGTGCAGGTCAAAGAGATCCTGATTCTGAAAATGTTGAGGGCATCTCTGGTACTAAAATGAGACAGTTCGTTAGGGATAATGACTTCGAGACCTTCTCTAAATATTGTCCTGTTACTGATAAAAATATTGTAAAAGATGTTTGGGAAGAATTAAGAGCAATCTTAGCTTAAATGTGAAAGAGGAGAGTCTAAACGCTCTCCTCTAATCTTCAACTTGTTCAGCTATACGGTTCTTGAGTTCCAGGAAGAGTAAGTTGAATGCCTCCTCCTCCTTACTGTCTAGGTATAACTCTTTGAATGTCTTAAGTGTGTTGCGTGCCCTTGGTTTGCGGAGTTGTAATACCATCCAAGGCAAGAATCGTACGAAGGTCTTATAGGGTAACATGTTGTAAGCATCGTCTACAAGAGTACCAATCTCTGAATAGAATATGCTGTAATCCTCTGCGACTTGATCCCAAGGATCGTCTCCCTCTAATGTCTTACCAAATGCACTCTGCCAGGGTAAGCAGGCATTAGAACTTACTAAATCTAAAAACTCCTTACCATCGTTCTCTCCACTAAACGTTGTATTGAGAGAGAATACCATGTCCTCAGATGCTTGTCCATACATAGCCTCTAATAACTTCCAGTATAAAGCCCCTGCAAATGAAGTTAAGACCTTCCAGCCTGGCTTAGTGTATTGCTTCATCAATAGTAAGGCTGCGTCTGTACAGATCTCATCAACTCGTTCAGGTTGTAAGAAGATACCCTTACGCTTAATCTCCTTAAGTGCCAAAGACCTCGCATATGTCCTTAGTAATAAGAAGTAATCATCTCTGACTTGTTTGGAGCAATCCTCTTTGAGGTACTCCTCTTGTAGTCTCTTACACTCTACCTCAGTCTTAGGAGGTAGAGTATTATACTTAACTCGCTTGATCTTAGAAGGCATCTGTTAGTCCTCTAACTTAGATACTAATGCTAGACAAGATGGTGCTTCTAGTAATACACCTGGGCCATCCTCATCATAAGATACCTTGAGAGTTGCTTCAGGATCATTGAGTAAGAGCTTAGTTATGATCTTCCTGAGGGTCTCTGAATCAACTGTAAAGATACCATCCTCTGTACCCTCAGCATCATCTAACTCCTTGGTAATCTCAGCTGTTGGATGATGATAATGCAATAAGACCTCCTTACCCTTCTCAGCCTTAAAGGTAATTGGCTTCCACATACTGCCCTCATAAAAGCCTGTAAAGAAGTCTAGGCCTTGCTTAAGTGAGGCTAACTTAGTGCTGAAGTAGCCATTGCCTTGAGGTAGAATTGCTTGAAACTCTTCATCAGAAGGTAATGCAATCTTCCTGTCACTTGATACCATGTAGATTGCTGAGTTGAAATCTTCCCAATAGAAAGTACCAAAATCTGAGTTGAATAAGAACTCATTGGATGTTGGAGTTAGATAGTTAAGAAGCTTGATTGTGGTGGAGTGAATATAAATGTAATCACTATCAGTAAATAACTCCGAAGGTAGAGAATCCTTAAGAGAGATTTTGAGTACCGCTGATCTATCTGAGTATATAACATCTTGCTGCCCTAAGCCTACGGAATTAGCTTGAGATGTTGAAGATGTAAATAAACTGTCTGCAAAGTTCAGAGCATCTACGACCTCTGGGGTAAATGTAAGTCTATGCTGATTAGAAATCTCCTCTCTCTTAGATGCTAAGAAGTTATCCAGTACAATAGCTTCAGGGCTGTCTTCTTTGAAGTATAGTACCCCTAAATTAATAACATCAGAAGAATCTGGTGAAGTAATCTTGAGAAGGTTGGGGGTGAACTCTAAGACAATAGAAGAGCTGCCTTCAAACTTCTGAAGAGCAATCTGCCACTTATTAAAATCTACTGAAAAGTAAATAGACTTGTCTAAAGTTGTAGTGGTTGTAGGAATAGTCGTCTGGAAAACCCCATACTGACCCCTTAACATAAGTCTGAAGAATTCAGGAGTAGCTTTGAAATACGCCCTAGTGAAGAAAGCACTTAAGAAGTTAAGTAGCTTAGTCTCTGCTTTGAAAATATTTAAATTATCTCTTGTTAATGTAATATTCATTGTTATTGTGTTAATCCTTATGTATATAATATAAGATTATGTCTTAAAAAACCCTCGCAAAATTGAAAAAAAAAATTGAAAAAATACTTGACCAAATAGTAAGTCTTGTAATATAATTATTATGTTGATTAGGAGGATAGTAAAAATTATGAGAGTAACAACTGAAGATCTTAAAAAAATGAAGGAGCTAGATATTATTAAGCTTATCAAAAATCCTAATACGGACTCAACGTCTTACAATAGAGCCTGTGAATACTTACTTAAAAAGTATGATAAGATGTTCCACAGACACTGGTGGACATTGCAGAGACAACTTGGTAACTCTTATATTGTTAATGATCTAAAAGATGAATACTACTCTTGTGCTTATGAGGCGTTCTTCCAGGTTATTAGAAAAGTAGATACTACTAGAATCTATGACGAAAACTTCAAGATTATGCAGCTCCTGTCTTGGTACTTAAGTAACGTTAGATCTAGACTTATTAAGGAGGCCCTTAAGAGATCTAAAACTAAGCCTATTAACTATGTTAATAGTACTGAAGATCCTAATAATCAAACTATTGACTCAGACGTGGAATCTGCATATTGGAATTATGAGGGTGGCTATATGTCAGAGCCCTCTTACCAGGCTGAGGTATCTGATAGAGAGGAAACTTGTAACCAAATCTTAATGGAGTGCTTCGGTAGATGGAGTGATCTTGAAAAACATATCTTTGCATTGTTAAGAGCTGGAAAGAATAAAACAGAAATAGCGGAGGCTCTCAATATCAAACCTTCAAGAGTATATGTTAAAATATGCAAAATGAAGAAGGAGTTAAAGGAAGCCTTAGGCGTGGAGGCAACCACTAATTAAGCATATGGAAAAGAATGACTTCACTCAGCGAACAGCTCTGATAAATGATATACAAAAGCAGATAGGAAAGGAAAGAATAGAAATTGAAAGACAAAGAGATATGGTTGTATCCCTAATCAATGATGTGGTTAACTTGGCATCTAAAAGAGATGTCTTGTACTCTAAATATCTGAACTTCATCAATGAATTATCCTTCGATGTGCCTACTGTATCATCTGATTTGTTCCCGGGTATTAAACCTACTCTAAATAATGTAGACTTAAACGACTTGCAGAAAAAAGCTGATACTATGAAACAGTATGCTCAGGATATTGACTCCCTTAATCATAGATATGACTTTGCGAAGTCCTCTTGTGTTAAGACCCTTAAATCACTATTGTCTACTGTGCTTAACGTAATAAGTCAAGAAGATCAGATACAGGATCTTAGTACAACTTTGTTGTACGACTTAGACAGCCCTTATGACGTTGGTCAATTAGCTAAAAATAGTTAAAGTGAAAAGCTACCAGAAGGGTAGCTTATATTATTATGTGCCTAAATTGCTCTAAATAATGAGCACCATAGGTATCTGTAATGTATTGTAAGTATTGGCTATAATCTGTCACTATTATGACATTATTATATAACATGCAATTATACTTATCTTGCCACGATAACTTAGTATAAGGATCTAGAGGTTTACCTTCATCATTAAAGAACATAGGACCCTTAATCTCTACCAACTCACCTTCTACTCTAAAATCAGGATAATAGTAATGTATCTTGCCTGAACCATCTACATACTCTAACTTCTCAGTATGATAAGTGAAGTCTATATTGTGATCCTTAAGCCAGATGTAATATGCTAACTCGGGCTTAGAATCAAACTTAATACCTCTGTAGTAGTATCGCTGTGACTTCTTGACTTGAAACTCACGGACTTGGGAAGGATTACTTACACCGTATCTCTTAAGCATAGTTCGATGGGTCTTGTCTATCATCTCCTTGCCCTTAAGGGCTCTTATATCCCTGTTGATCTTCTTAACCTTCTCAGTTTGGAATGGTATTCTAGCCCCATAGTTCTTAAGACAAGTCTTCTCCTTCTTCTCTTGTACCCACTTAAGCTGCGAAGGATTGTTCACACCATACTTCTCTAAACACTTACGTCTCTTAGACTCATTCTGACACTCAACTCTACAACAAGTATCCCTATAATATCTACCTCCATTAGTCTCAAACTTGCAGCTATTACTACATATTGGACATCTAGGGGGCTCGCTTAAATTATTAGCAACACAATATAGGAACTCTTGAATAGTTGGGAAGGTATTCGAGTACTCCTTAAGATCAGGATACTTTGTAAATACATCTTCTAATAACCCACTCCAGATACGTGGTCTTAATACAACCTTATAGGGATTACTTGCTTTTGGGTGGCGTGTGAATACTCTACCATCTACTAGGATATCTACAATCTCTTTAAGAGTTCTTTGCATCTCTATCCTTTAAATATTGAGCTATCTTGTCTTTTAAGGGGTCCTCTTCTCCTTTATTCTCCCAATATACTCTTCTCTCTACAAAATATCTGTCTTCTAGTTCATTAGATAACTCTACATTAAATGGGTCAGGATCTTCATACTTGCAAGTCTTCCACTCTACCCCGAAGTTCTTGGGGTCTCTACCCCCTTTGTAATAGTCACCCTTATTTAAATCAGAAACTTCACAATCTATAACTAATGGTACCCAATTGTTCTGCAATTCAGGAATAATTCTCTCAAATAAATGCTTAGCATGTGAGAGGACAGGTTTGATCTCATCCTTCGCAATAAAATAGTCTACGCTGTCATGAATCTCTCCCCACGTCCACGATTTATAACCATTCTCTCTCATCCACGTTTGCATCTCATATTGTGCTCGACCTCTTATACAAGCTTCCATGTTCTGAGCCGCGTGATTTGCACTAATGTTCTCTAAATTCCTAAGCATGCCGGAGTTAACTTGATTATCGTATTCCCCTCTTAAAAAGAGTTCTATTAAGTTACGCACTTTGCCAAATTCAGTCCTTACATAACCATTATTAGCTGCTACTTCCTTCTCCCTAACTATCCTGCTCCACAGACCTGGATAACCTTTAAAGAAGTTCTCCCTCAAAGACATACAAACTGCTATATTTTTGAGTTTGGCTTCACACTCCCCTTTGTAAGACTTTCTGGCTTGCTCTAAAAATCTCTCTGCATGATTGGTCTCTATGTACTCATCGCATTGATCTTCATCCCAGAATGATTCAAGTGCGTTATCTGATAAAATCTTTGCTGAACCTCCAAAGATTAACAAAAAATTTTCAGACTTCGCCAGCTGACGCATCTCTGAATAAGGCTGAATAGTCTTTTGTTTTCTAAACTCTTCTTCTGTTATCTCTCTATATTCTGTTGTCTTTGTAATCTTGCAGCTCATGTATATAATATAAAAAATATTAATGAGAATCTACCCTCCCCTAAATTCAAAAGCAATTGGAATGACTTCTATCTTGCCATGAAAAAAAGTGGGCTGTTATCAGGGAATCTCACTAGTTCTAAGGAGCATTAAAAAATAGCCACCTTTTGGATGGCTATTAATTTTTAATTTTGAAAACAAAGGATTTTTTCACCGTCTTAAGAATTATCTTACGAAGTCCTCAATCTTTTTCCAAATAACACCGTAGTTAGAGTCACCATCTGGTTCTGAATCCATTACAATATTATAAGCTTCTTTTGCAGCTTCTTCTGGTGTTGGGTAATCTGCTTTATCTAATTCAAGGCCTCTGGTAATATCATCTTCAAGATACCAATAATCGTCCCCATCATCAACTTGAGATTTTAGTTCTTTAATCCAACTAGCGATGGCTCTTTCAGGTGATTTTACTCTAGAGAAGAAACATTCTTCATCGTTCCACATGAACATTACATAAGTTCCAACTGGGGCTGTTATTCTAGCTCTACATTCATATCCAGATATGTCTGATCTTTCTGTAGAAAATATAGGATCTTCGTAATCCTCGTGATCAAACCCAGCATAAACTGCCATCTTAGATGAGTTATCTTCTCTAAGAAGAGTGGCGTGTCTCAGTAAATTGTGTTCTTTCCATTTTTTCATATGTTAAAACATTCCTTTTATAAAAGATTTCTTTTGATTAATTAGTATTGTTTTTTTTTTGATTAATTTGCAAAAATTAGCTGAATTTGTATGTGCAACCACTCAGAAAAAGATAGATATTACCCCTAACCGTTCATTATTCAATTCTAAATCCTTCGTGTTCACTACTCCTCAAATCTAATTAATCTCCCCCCCTAATTGATTTCTCCCTTTTCACAATAAGACTACTAACAATAGAGAGTAGGGCCACCGTAAGGATCTGCTGGATAATGTGTTCCCTTAGAATTAACATTAGGAATAGCTCCTGGCTGAAGAGTAGTTCACTGCTTCAATTTGCTTTATTTCCACGTAGCTTGAATTCACCATCAAAATGATTTCTTCTAGCTGGGAAAAAGTCAACTTAGACAAATCTTCATCTTTTCCAATAATAATTTTTATTACTTTAAGTGCCTCTGTAGGTGTCATTTTAATTCTCCTTATACTAAGTTTTTATGAACTTCAGTCTAGGCTGAAAAGCAGTTCACTCAAAATAATTCTTGGAGCTCTTGAAGAAGCTCTGTAGAATCATCTATTGAATGTATAGCTTCTAGAATATCTTGTCTTAATCCTCTGTGATTTTTCTTGTCGAACATATCTTTGCTGACATTAAAAAGAATATTTGAAGCTTCAGTCATGTAAGAAATTGCCACATTGAGTTGTTCGTTATAATTCATGAAAATTTTCCCCTCTTATAATTATATTATAATATAAGAGAAAAATTATGTCAATAGATCTTCTGAGAAAGGATTTCCTCAACACTTTAATACAGCAGCATTTGATATATGAAAAGAACGGTGTGTATCGATGGTATGGAAATAAGCAAAAGCAAGCAGAAAAGTTGTTTGGACAATCACTTTTGAAAAAATATTTTTCCTCTGCTCAAAATCTTATATACTGCATTAACCATAATATAGAAATTCAAGAGAGATGTCCTATATGTGGAGAATTTGTTGAAAGAGACAAATCTGGATATTTCAAAAAATATTGTGGAAAAGAAGAATGTAGAATTAGACTCTTTGGAAAAAAGAGTCCTCAAAGAAAAATTGAAGGTATTAGGAAATGGAATACTGAAAAATTGAGAGAGACTATTCGATCCTATCATAAAGATTTCTACGATCTTAAAAACACTTATTACACAGAAGCTCTAAGCAAAATTAAAATAGGGTGCCCAGTACATGGGGAAGTAGAAATATCTACGCAAGCAGCAATAAGAGGAGCAGGTTGTAGATTTTGTGCAAATAAGAAAAATGGAGCTAAAAGTACACCAAAAACTCTAAGTCAAGAAGAATTTGTGAAGAGAACAAAAGAAATACATAGGGACACTTTAGATTTAAGGGGATCAATCTATAAAAGCAACAACAAAAAAGTAGAAGTGAAATGTAATGAGTGCGACAACACCTTCTATATTAGGCCTGCAGATTTATGGGCAGCACATGGTTGCCCTATTTGTAAAGAATCCAGAGGAGAAAAACTCATCAAAAATTTTCTTGAGAGAAATAATATTTCCTACGAAAGGGAAAAAACATTTAAAGGTTTGAAGTACAAACTTCCTTTAAGATTTGATTTCTATCTCCCTACCTATAATTTATGCATAGAATATAATGGTGAACAACACTACTCTTATGAAAGCATGTTAGGATTGATGAGAGGAAAAGAAGATTTGGCCAAAAAAGCTTTTGAGGAGTTACAAATTAGAGATAATCTCAAAATTAAATTTTGCGGTGAAAAAGAAAATCCTGAACTACTTGTCATCCAGGATTTGAAAGAAATTGAAGATACTTTAAAAAATAAGCTCACTTAAAATACTCATCACTTAGAGTGTCCTCTTCTGTTAATTCCTCTGCCAAGATAGATCCCCGGTTCTTAGTAAATATAACCTCTCCTCCTAAGAAATCTACTGCTTTTCCATCTTGTTCTACATGAACATTTGTCACATTAAATTTTCTTCCTTTAGCTAAAGTAGCCCAACCTGTAGCTGAGTGAATATCTGCGTTTGGTCTTCTAAGTACCTCTCTAAGATAATCTTCTTGACGGGAGTCGATAGACGCCAATCTTAGCTGCAAGCTACTATAATCTATAGTTGTCATATAATACTCATCATTATTAGGAGTAATAATACACTTCTTAACTTTAGTAGCCCAGTCAGAATGAGAAGGTACTTGCTGCATATTAGGATTTGTACATTTTGATCTTCCTGAATCTGCAAACATAGGTCTATAATTAGGATGCATTCTCCACGAATTATCTTCAGGATGATAGACTAGACACTTAGACCACCCCTTATCCCCCTCCTCATCATTATCTCCTAAAAACTCTGCGATTACTGAATTAGAAGTTTTATCCCCAATAAAAGTATTTAAGAGGGTTTGTACGGATTTCATTTCCGTTATAATCTTAGCTTCCTTATGATCTTTTTTCCAGCGAGTTAATTGAAAATCTCCTACTAGATAATCCCCTGCTTTTGATCTTCCTAAATCCTCCCAACCTTTACTCTCTAATAATTTGCCTAATTTAGGATTAGAAGTCCATTCAAAATCTTCGGATACACCAAAGCTTTCCGCTAGTTGTTTCCTTAGATCTTTTAGATAATTATGCATCTCCTCTCTTAAGGCATCAATAGCATCTTTATCTACATAAACTCCTCTATATTCTATTCTAGCATACATATTCTCAGCAGGAATACGTCGTTCATAATAATAATCTACAATTCCTTTAGAAGATAATTCATTCGGGTATTTTTTATCTAATTCCTTTGCACAATTCATTAGATTTGTATATATCCTTCTTGTTACTATAGCATCCATTACGGCATAGTCCCAAAGTATTTCTTCAGGAATATCATCAATATAACTAATATTTTTACCTTTGCCTAATTTGGCTTTAACGGTATCTAAAGGTCTCTCATATCCTCCATATTCACTATATAGATAAGCTAAAGCCTTAAGAGAATTGGATCGAGTCTCGTCAATGCTATGCCCTAATGCAATAATGTCTTCATCAATTTTTGCTTCAGGAATTTCATTTTTCCACAAATGCTTAACATCGAATTTTCCATTTGCTAAGCACTGCCTACTATTTTTTAGGATTTCCCTCAATTTTAATTTATTATCGTTTTCTTCTATGATTTTCCAGGGAATATACCAACCTTCAGTGCCATTATAGCTTAATGTGATACAACCAATTCGATCTTTGAGGAAACTGAGGCCAGAGGTTTCCAAATCCCACGCGAGGAGTTCCCCCCTCTTATCTTTGTTAGGTTCATAAAACTCTTTAATGAATTGTTCACTTGTTTCTATTTTATGTTTTATTAATTTAGGATAACGAGGAATAGGCTTAGCCCCATTTTGAACTAAACTACTAATCTTTATTTGTGCTAACTTTGTTTTATAGGAATCCACGGGATCTTTAAATCCTCTGGCAAAGATATCCCTGAAGCTATCTATAGGATAAATCCAGTGTCCTTTTTCTGTTGTTAAATCTTCCGAAAACCAAAAATTTGACTTACCAAAAAATAATTGCTGAGTGTAAGCGGGGTAGATATCATCTTCAAGTATTAAAGAATATAAAGCAGCTCCTACTGTAATAATAGGGGAATACTTTGGTATGTAATCATAAAACTTAGACCTGTTATTCTTATAAAACTTGATCTTTCCTTCTGCTTTAACTACCTTATCATCGACTTTACAATTAATAGCAGATATTATTTTATATTTTCTTAAACCTAACCTAATCAAAAAAGTTTCTATGGCTTTTAAAGCAAAGTCTTCGTACATTTCATCTGTTAAAATAACTGGGACAAAATCATACTTAGTTGGAACGTCACTCTTATCCACTAATAATGGGTTGTCGTAGAGTTTTAAATCTAAGATTTGTTTTTTTGAAGATACTTTTATATTACCAAAACTAAAACCACTCATTAAAAACAGGCTCCTCTTATATATAATATAATGAGAAGCCTTGTATTTTTCAAGCCGTAGAATTCGTTTTTTTGATTTGTCTTACGGGTATTTTCTTAATTTGATCTTCTGGTTTTTTAGGGGTTTTGCATTTTTTCTTCTTGCGTTTTTTAGCGCTTGTTTTTTTCTTAGTATTTTCAATTCTAGGAATTTGAGAACCATCAAACGCAATTTTACAGAAGAAGTAGCCCTCTACATATACTTTAGGATAGGACCATTGCTTAGGTGTTATATTTTTTAGGTCTTCCTCTGTTTCCTTTAAAGACATAATCTCTTCTGCTATACTTGTTGCAGCAGATTTAATCTCAGAATAAGAGAAGACTTCTCTAATAAAAATTTTATTATGGAATTTACAACTTACTTTAGATTTCATAGCTACGGCTTATCTCTATATATAATATAACCTTAAGGGTAAAGAATTTCATTGATTGCAGGGAGAATTTATTGTGAAGTTAATTGATAAAGCCTTTTGCTTTAGCTAAAGATTGTCTACATAAAGAAGTGAGGGGAGCAAGCCAACCAAGGCGTAGTCCATATCTTCTCTATCTAGAATGATCTCTATGATCTTATAAACTACTTTTAATTTAAAGATTCTTTTATTAATTACTTCTAATTATTAATTTATTTAATTTAATCTTAATTATTATTAATTCATTTATTTAATTTACTCAACTTAGATTCTTCTATTGGTTTGAAGCAATATCAGCCTATCTAAATATATAATTCATATAAGATATAGGATAGGTTATATCTTTAAGTTGACTGAAGTAATATATTTAATGATCTTAAATTAATCGATAGTCGGTGCCTTGGTAAGGGTTCATAGTGTTCTAACTATGCTCTTACACTCGTACCTTCTTTACTTTTCAGCGTCTCTTTTTAAGACTGTGCTTAGATTATGTAAAGGCCAGTAGCTGGCGAAGCTCATCCGTAAGGTAAGTAAATACCTATTGCATTTAACGGATGGAGTTGTACGCGATTACAGGGTTTTTCATTTTAACAGAATAAAGCTGTTTTTCGACTTTGCCAAAGCCTCATCTTTATTCGCCCCCATTCCCTTGGCTGGATTGGTTAACCACGCACGGCCCTTTTTGCATTCAGCCTCTCAGATAAGTTCTCTCAACTTGAGTTCCCCGTTACAGCCTTCAGCAAGTACCTTTTGGCAGGTACAACCGCCTATTTAGCTATTTCTATTGTCCAGGCTTCAAACCCCTTCATCCTCAAATAGCATCAACCCCCCTTTTTATCGACTGGGATTTTTTTATAGTTTGTACTTAGTTTTAAGTCATTATTAAGTAAGGACCCTTTCTTATTACTCGAATCACATATATAATATAACAACGACTTAAAAACTTTTCTCAAATTGTTTCCAATTTTTTTTAATGTTTTAATTAGTGGGAGATTTTAAAAATCAAAATTAATATAATTTAATATTTTTGAAGGATTTGTGAAACTTTTTCAAATTTTTCACACAAACCACTTAACCTTTATTACGTGGTTTTACTGGATTTTTAGAATGGAGGCTTCCCCTACTAATTAATCAAGATGGATGCCTATGCCATCATGTGCGTTAGAGATTGGCTCCCTCTAACGCTTTTTTTAATTTAAGGGTTATTATAATGCAAGAGACAAATTCATCTATATTAGGGATGTACTTTATTATTTTTCAGACTCAATTCAACGGATTTGTTAAGGTCTATGTAGATGGCGATGATAATTGTGATTTCTATTTTAGGGAGGATTTCTTAAACTTAGCCCTTAAGATTAACAATTACAAATTATATAATGAGCTATCCGAAGCCTTGACAGAGAGTAGCTTTTATTTGTGGGATATAGACAACAATATTGTTAAGAGGCTCCGAGCAACCCCTAGTATTTTAGATTCAGCTGCAACACTTCTAACTCAGAAGGTTAATGAATTACGGAGACCTAACATCTTCAACAAATCTAATCCCGTAGGTTTTGACGGCAATACAATTTTCCAGATGAAGTGAAGATTCTCCGTGATCCCACTTATATTATATGTAAGTGAGATGTAAATGATACAAAGTGACTTAAATAGGAGAGACTTAACAATACAAGCAATATCCCTCCTCAACCTCAAGACCAAGATGCATATAGGGTCTAGTACAAGAGAGATTGCTGTGTGCTGCCCAATACATGGAGTAGATAAGACCCCGAGCTTCTTCATAGACCTAGACAAGGGATTATGTCATTGTTTCAGTTGCAATTGGTCAGGCAACATAGAGAAGTTATATAGAACATTAACTGGACAGAGTTTGTACAAAGCATTAGGATATAATAATGACTCATTCTCCTCATTTGCCAAGACCCCTCTCAGATTCAACTTCTATGCAAACTTAGAGAGAGCCGAGACGGCTCTTAAGAGTGTATATGTTAATTATGATCCTAAAGCCTTAGTGGATATAGAAGGTACACCTGCAGAAAGCTACGTCAGGGGTAGGGGCATATCTTTAGATATGGCTCATTCTATGAAGATGAAGTATTGTGAGGAGACGAGAATTAATGGCACCTTATTTAAGCGAAGATTAATAATTCCAGTTTATGAGGATAATAAGTTATTAAGCTTTGAAGGTCGTAGAGTATATCCCGAAGATCCTGACCCTAAAGTATTATACCCCAGGAACTGCACAGTTAACACATTATTTGACATAGACAACTTAGACAAGACTCAACCTATATATGCCTGTGAAGGGTTAATGGATCTAGCTATATTAAGAGAATGTAGGTACTTCAAGAACTCAACATCTATATTTGGTGCCAACCTAACCAAGAGGCAGATAGAGTTACTCAAGCAGTTCCCAAAGGTTATATACATAAACGACTTAGACGAGGCAGGAGAGAGGACCTTAGAAGCTCTTAAAGTATCGGATATACCTAATGTATATAAGTTGGTATTGCCTAAAGAAGTTAATGGCATTAAAATCAAAGACATAGGTGATTTACCTAAAGCACATATATGTGTTGACGACCTACTTAAACATAACTGGCTTAATTATGAGTTTGCCCTTCGAACTAATTAGGTTAGAGTAAATATTGTAAATAAATGACAAAGGAGAAATGAATTAAAATGTTCAATGAAAGTAAACTTATTGAGTTCTACTCAGCGCTAGCAGAACAAGAAGAACAAGCAAATGACATTAAAAAGGACATTCAGGAACAGCTTAAATCTGAAGCATCTGAATTAGAACTTAGTCCTAAAACAATCAAAGCGGGATATGCCTTATTTAAGAAGTACAAAGACGGTAAGAACACACAGGTAGAGTTAAATGATTACTCTATGATTGAAGGTATTATTATGTCCTACTTCTCAGACAATAGTAATCAAGTTGAGTAAGCAATGATATTAAGTAATGTAGATTCAAACAAATACAGAGAGGACTTCAAAGCCAAATTTACAAATTTTGGAGACAAAGCTCCTATTATATTATCCTTCGCTACAGATGAGCTAGGGGTAACAATAGTACATGAGAACTCTGGTACCAAGTACTTCTACGGCTGGGATTACTCCATACCTCTTAAAGCGTTTATACACAATATAAAGCAGGACTTAAGCAGACATCACTATCCTAGAATATCTAGAATGGAAGTTAAGGTTACACCTACAAGCCCTGAGAAGGCTGCACAGATGATAGAAGAGGGTTGCGATGTAAATGCGGTGCCTGCTGAAGAGAGACACGAAGAAGAAGTAATATACGTTATAGATAAGATCTTAGCATTAAGAGACGAGTTCATAATTATCAACGAGAGAACGGGAGAACAATATTGTTATAAGATGAGAGGATCGGGTATCTACTTCTTAAAGAATTACAGAGAAGGTGTATACAAGAGTCTATTAGAAGCAGGAGAGGCGTTCTTCAAGAAGAGTACACTAATCTGTGCATTAGATAAGGAGAGCTGACTTATAAGTCAGCTTATATTATATAATGAAGGTAATAAGAAGATCCTCACAAGACAAGCGCTGGCAAGATATTAAGAAAGAGGTAGCCACAAGAGATAGAGGGTGTAGATTGTGCAAGGTGTTAAGCACACAAGAGTTCTTACAGCTCAGAAAAAATGCAGGAGCGCAGTTAGGAATATTAGATCCTGCGCATTATAAAGCGGTATCTCACAATCCTGAGTTATGCTATGATCCTAATAATATATGTATGCTTAATCACTACAGCCATACGATGCTAGATGATTGTAGAAATCCAATAACTGGAAGTTATATTAATATAGAAGAGGTAAACTCTTGGTGGATTAGAATCCTCAAGGGTGACAAGACTCAATATAACTACCTACTAGAGAGGCAAATAATAGATGAGTAATTACAGTGAGACTAAGAGTAATATGAATGAAGAGACAAAGAGAACAGTAACTCTAAACAACAAAGAAATCACCTTAGATGCGTTTAGAGAAGCAACATCTAATCTTAGACCTAATCAGAAGTTAGTAGAGACCCAAGAAGGTTGCTATTACATTGTAGAGAGGATGTGGGGTTAAGTTAAAATCCCACAATAATTAGGAGCCAGCCAATGCCAAGTAAGTATGATTGTCTAATAATTGATGTTGTAAATCTATGCTATAAACTCTTCAAGAAGAGGGAAGATACTGTTATACAAGCGGGATCCAAACTAATCTTCAAGAAGTCTATTTGCGCATTCATTAAGACATTAGAGGAACTGGTAGATAAGTATCTCCATTCAGATGGTAAGGTATACTTATTGTTTGATAACTACTTCTCCAGAGCAGATCTCAAGACCTCCTTCATGTTTGCAGATAGGAGAGAGTTGAGTAAGGCTTACAAGGAGACACGCAAGAAGGAGAATAAGGAGTTCTATAATAGTATTAACTTCTTAAAATACTTCTACTTAACAGGTCCTTCAAAGTACAGCACATTACAGATTACAGGCCTAGAGGCTGACGACCTAGTCAAACCTCTTCTGACAACCAATCTGTGCAAAGATAAGAGCTGCTTATTAGTTACGTCAGACTTAGATTGGTGTAGATACTTAAGTAACAATCCTCAAATTGACTGGTTACCTAAATTAGGTGAACAACCTGAAACCTATGAGGATATATCCCATCAACTAGGATTCCCTGCTACAGAGTCTAATATTATTATATACAAGGCAGTATTAGGGGATAAGAGTGACAACATAGAAGGGCTAGTAACAAACAACGACAAACACAGACAAGATCTAATATCCCTACTACCTCAAGTCAAGAGCCCTGAAGATCTTATATACTTAAGTAGACAATTAGGATCAGATTCCTCTATACTTAAGGCAATAGCTAATAATGAGAAGCAATACAGCGTCAACATTCAGCTAGTATCATCAATACCTTGCAAGAGTGAATACATTGAATCCAACCTAGTAGTAGGAGAGGATGCAAAGACACTACACAAGACGGTACTAGAGGCATTAGGATTAGAAGGAGAGACCCCTAAGTTTGTGTTTGGCAACGTCAAGAGGCCGCGTATATGATATGCATCTTAGGAGACTTACATTTACGTAGTGACAAGAAGTACTTTATAGACACCTGCAATAAGTTCTTAGATTGGTTCAGAGACTGGGATTGGAATAAGGATAGCAATGAGTTAATCTTAGCTGGAGACCTGGTTGAGCAAGCAACACCTGGAGGTATTACAATATCCTTCTTAGAGAGGTTAGTCAATGAGTCTAAGTTCAGGAAGATACATGTATGTGTAGGTAATCATGATGACAAGAAGATTAATGGCATACAACAGCTTGCCTACGAGTTCTTAAACTATAAAGATAATGTTATTATATATAGAACACCTCAAGAAGTCACAATTGAGGATCATAAGGCCCTAATACTACCTTATTACGTAGGGGTTAATGACTTAGGATTATCAATGAAGGAGTATTACTCTAACATTCCTAATAATAAGAAGTTCAAGAATGATTACGACTTAGTAGTTGGACACTTCTCTGGGTCTGATGCATTGTTCTCGGAGTTGCCTGATTGTATAGCCAATCTAGATAGATTCAGTGGCAGGGTGTGCTTAGGACATATACATACAAGGACAGCCAATCCTCAGAGATACCTAGGTTCAGTGTTTGCGGGCAGGAAGAGCGAGAACGATTATACTAGAGCAGCCTGGGGTTTAGATGATAATGGTTGGCAAGAGTATCCATTACCTTTGTTCAATGAGTTCTTAACAGTAACTTATCCTCAGGATCTGCCTAAGTCAAAGGCCTTAGTACCTATATACACAATCTTAAATTGTGGCTCAGAAGACATAGCAAGGCAGAGGTATGGTAATATCCACATTAGAAGGTTGACCTTAGACTTAGTAGACAGCGGTGTTCAGAAGAACTCAGACCTAGATAGACAACTAGGCTCTATAAAGGAGTTCAATATACAGGAGTTGTTTGAAGAGTTCTTGAAGAGTAGAAGCGACATAAGCCCTGACTTAGCTAGCAAGTGTAGAGGCTTATTAAATACTTAAATAGTAGAAGCCTGGGGAGTAATCTTCAGGCCAAATTAGTATACTTCTCAGCCAGACCTAAAGGCCCCTCACAGATTCAGAGTTCACAACCTAACTAATAATAATATTATGATAGAAACTACACCAGCCAGATTCAAGGCTTCACAATATTATTGTCACAGATCTTATGTACCAACATATTACTGGATCTATCTATTCCTGGAGCAGTGGATAGCATCAGTAGTGTTCCGGAATGATACAAGCCGAGTGTTTATGGCCTCAGATAACTATGCATTCAGGAGAAGATTTGAGCTCACAGACATGAGCAAGAGTTATGATGATATAGGGGCCTCCTCATTACAGTTCCCCTTTGCTAACTATGCTCCTCAAAACTCTGGTTGGGAAGCAGATGATAGAATAGCGGCCAACACAGCCAAACAAGTATATCTAGGATTATATGTAGGCTCTACAAAGTTAAGGGCAGCGGCAGTCAAACACACGATACCTGTACAGTTCTACTTTGATAGAGAGGATGACGCGAGATTAGCCTATGATAGGATGTTCTTCTACTCTTACAATGAGCATTATTACTCAACAGATGTACCTTACGGCAATAATAGCTTATATGTAGATGGTAAGAGGGCGCCAGGAAGTACCTTAGATCTCCCAATTACAATTACACTCAAGAACCTAGCCTTCAACCCAACGTTCCAGGAGGAGGATTGGTTACAGAAGAACAGAATCTTCGTTATAAGAGTTAACTTTGAGTGCAGATCTTATATAATAGCACCGCCAGCACAGCCTGACTATACAGTTAACTTGGATTCAAGAGAGGCTGATAATTATGATGATGGTGAAACCAGCTACTATCCTGTAGAAGATGTAATCTTCAACTTAGTCAACAAGGCTTGGGACATAGAGACCTATGATGGTGGAGTAGATAACTTCCCTGACAAGGGTAATAGCTCAACCTTATATGTAGATAGTACTATAGGAGATGAAGACTACTCTGGAGAGAAGTTAGAAGCCAAGGAGTTGCCAACCTCTAGAAGGTATTATAGGTGGAACAGGTTTTCCAACAGTTATGAGTTATATGATCCTTATAAGTGCGATGCAGATACAATAAGAGTTGCATCTAAGATCACACAAGATGTAATAGAGGTTAATAGATTATACTTCAAAGGCTTAGACTCAACTACAGGGGCTATTAAGTGGGAAGTTAACAATGTTAACAAACTTAAGGAGATACAGATACACGTTGATAATCTTAAGGATACCATAATCTTAACACCAGACAAGGATCAATATATACTGAAGGATCTTATACCTAATAGTAGTTACTATGCCTATGTAGACTTCATTGGGCTAGATGGTACAGTAACAAAGCTTAGAATAATATGTGCAACTAAGACAACTCACCAGGATGCTAACACTAGTGCATTAGTAGGCATGACTTGGTGATAGCCCCTTGAATTAAGGAAAACAGTACGCACTAATTAAATCGTAAAATAATCTTAGATTAAAAAGACATTAGAGGAGAAGTTAAATAAATGGACTCATATCGTCTAATTATAAATAACAATGACTTAAGTACAAGTAGCATAGAGCAAACAACATCTGTATGTGGCTATACTGTTATTAAGGCCCCTAAAGGACCTAAAACACCTATTAGAATCCCAGCCAACAGTGCAGCTAAAATCAAAGATATCTTTGGTGAGGCCTCAACAGAATACCCAGAAATCTATGAAGCTACTACATTCAATACAAACTATGACTTATACATCTCCGCGCCTTATACATCCTGTGAGATGCCTTATGGTGTTATTACAAAAGATGGTGTGTTCTTAGCTCAGGGTAAGTTAAAATATAATGATTCATTAGAGAAGGCTATCAACGAGGATGATATTGGGGAATTGGAACTATCAAATCTTGTTGGGAGTGACAATATCTCAATCCTTAAAGATCTGAGATATCCCAAAGCGACATTAGGTCAGAAGCCTAATATCTCTACACAGATTGGGTTTGATACTACATCTGAAGCCAAGGATGGGGCCCAGGGTATCACTTATAATCTAGGCTTAACCTTAAAACAACTTATAGGAACAGATGATTCTAAAAGCTTCGGCGACTCCAGCAGTCCTCTCATTGTTATTAGGGGTATTGGAAATGAAGATGTTGAACTTCAGATTGTAAAGGAAACAGTAACAGGCATCAACTCTGCAGTTTGGTATATCAAAGACACTTCAGCGGGTAAGCACCAAGTAGGGTATCTTGCTAAAGCTGGCGCTTTAGGGTCAGAGTTAAGTGCTGATGCCGATGCATCTGATTCTAAGTTCAAAGAAGCTGAAACTGAAGTAGTAATTGTACTAACAGGCTCGAGCACAGAAGGAGCTCCTCTTAAGGAGAGCACAATTATAACATATGCTCAACCTGACAACCTTAAGAAGCTTAGTGCTTATATAAAGAGTGAAGTTGAGCCGGATAAAGTATATGGCATCATTACATCTAAATACCCGACAAGCTCTGCCCTACATATAACATTTGGAGCATTTGATGAGAACAGAGGCTTCAGCTCTAAAACACCTGCGGCTAGAAACACTTTAAAGATCACAGCCTATGAAGACGGTGCGTTCCACAATGTGTGCCACCCTGTAACGTTTACAGGATCATTAGATAGACAGGCTACAGATGCAAATGGATCATATATTGGATTTACATCAGCCAACTCATCTTATGCAGCTCAGGACTTAGTGTTTGTCTACTCATTCAATGCCTTCAAAGAGGCCTCTGAATTAAGCAATGTAGGCCTTACACAGTATGCACCACTCACACTTGAAGGAGGTGTTAAGAGTGTTAAGGATGATGAGAAGGGTAAGGATATATATACTTATGGTTGGGAAGAAGCAAAGAACGAAGACTACTCAGTAGTTGATGTGTTCTTCGACGCACAGAGACACAACAATACAGATCCTTGCGAGACCTTCAGAGGCTTAGCAAAGTATCACCCACTCAGTGGCTTCATCTTCAATAGAACAATTGAACCTAATGATAACATAACAACTACACTATCGAATGCAACCCCGCTGGATTATGGTGAGAACTATTGGAACATCTGCAATGAAGCTATTGTAGATTTAGGATCTTACGGCGGCAGAATTATAAGCCCTATTACGGGTGCGAGAGCAGCTATGCAGTGTAGAATTATAGAGAACAGATATGGTGGAGTTGCACCTATGTATCTTAATAGTGGTACTCCTTCAATGGGCGGCCAGCTGACAGTACCTGGTATCTGCAAGATGAGATTTAAGTATTCTAAAGATATTCAGAGAAGTATAGACGAACTCAATTACAATACAGCAGTTATGGATCACACATATGGCGTAATGGTAGTTAATCAGAGAACTTGTAAATCAGGTGCCACAACAGATTGGTCATATATTGGTCATGTATGTTCGTTCATTAACTTCCAGAGAGAGGTAAGAACTCAAGTTATGATTCCACAGCTCGGTAAGCCTAACAATCCTTACTATAGAGAGCTTAGAAGAGAACAGGTTCTTAAACTTCTTGAGAAGAGACTTGAGGGTAATAACAGAATTTGGGCTGAGGCAAGCGTAGATACATCAACAGCAGCAGGCTGTAATGATGTGCAAGCTCAGAAGGCTAAGAAGTTCATTATTAACGTAAAGGTCAAGCCGGATATCTATTCAGAGTTTGTAGAACTCAACTTTACAAATGTAGATCCAGACATGGCAGTCTAACGTTAAGACTAGAGTTAATTAAGAGGGGCAATCGTAAGGTTGCCCCTTATATTATATATAATATGGACTTGGCTGAAGTATTATTGGAGCATAAGATCATCTACAAGAGTAAAGGCTGTTATATAAGGGTACCCAAATATAAGGATAAACTAAGTGTCTTATTAGAGGATCCCGATATAGCAATCTTATATAATAATTATATAGCTCAATATAGATTTGAAGAAGAGGCCTGGCATTGTCTACTTAAAGGTGACAATCCTAATAACCACTTATGCGAGGTATGTGGCAGGCCTAGTAAGTTCAATGCAACAGCCACGACTCGTGGTTATAGCCGGTTCTGCAGCAAAGAGTGTAGGAATAAGAGTAGAGGTAATAATAGAGCTAAGACCTGCTTAGACAAGTATGGTTATGAGTCCGCCATGCAATCTAAGGTAATACAGGACAAGAGCAGACAAACTTGTATAAGCAGATATGGCGTTGAGAACCCCAATCAAAGTGATGAGATCAAAGCTAAGAAGAGACAGACTTGTATAGATAAGTACGGCGTAGAGTGTAGTCTACTGAGTTCACAAGCACAACTTAAGACACAACAAACCCTTATGAGCAACTATGGTGTAAGCAATCCTCTTAAGAGTGAGGTAGTTAAGGATAAGATAAGAGCCACCAATCTTAAGAGATATGGAGTACCTAGTTACAGTCAAACAGAAGAGTATAAACATAAGTATATCTCTACCTCTAATGCGCATTATTCAACGAATAACCCACGTCAGAGTGTCCTTGTGAGTAATCTTATTAGGGACACAAATAAAGCTCGTTATGGTGCTGAATATTATACTCAAACAGAGGAGTTCAAGGAGAGGTACAGAAATATCTGTATAGGTAAGTATGGCGTGTCAACTACGCTGCTAGTACCAGAGGTTAAGGATAAGATAACTACGGTCATTAAGAGTAAGTATGGTGTTGATAACGTATCGCAGAGTCCTCTTATTAAGGAGAAGAAGAGGCAGACGTGTATAAGTAGATACGGCGTTGATAGCTACACAAAGACAGAGGAGTTTGCAAGGCAAAGATCTAAGAGATGGGTAGTTGAGGGCCAAACTTATGATAGTAAGTCTGAGATATACTACGCCTACTATCTTAAGTACAACAATATACCCTATGAGAGACAAGTACCATTAAGTTACAGAGATGCTTCGGGCTATAATCATGTATACTTTGTGGACTTCTTAATATTAGATACTCAGGAGTTAGTGGAACTTAAGGGTAAGCACTTAATAGATGAGGATACTGGAGAACTTAAGAACCCCTATATAAGCAAGCTCACTGAAGCACAACGCCAAGCTCTTAAGGAGAGAGACGAAGCTAAGAGTAAGTGCATGAGGGATCATAGAGTCACCATAATTACGGATTATGTAAGATACGAGAAGCTCTTCAAAGAGTATTACCCTAATCTTAAGATATCCTCAATCTAGTGTAGTTTCCAAGGAGCAAAGTCTCTAGCTAACTCCCAAGTCTGGTTAGGATATCTATGTTTGAGTTGCTTACGAGCATTATCCTCACATATAGCCTTAATTGTCACTTGCTCTGTGTTACCCTTACCTACTTCCTGAAATACATAGTAACTATACTGCCTACCTCTTGTGCCACTCTCCTTAAGTCTGCCAGCCCTTACAATAACTGTAATTATAGCTGCTTTGCTCTCAGAGGCAGGCTCAAAGCTATCTATAAGAGTCTCACAATCTGAGTAGTACTTCTTGTAGTTAGAATAGGTCATAGTGTACAGAGTATCTCCCTGCTTAATACCTGTGAGTTGTCTCTCCTTGTCTTGTATTCTCTTAAGTGCTCTCTGTGTAGTCTCATCCTCTAAGTCAATGTGACCTCTTAATATAAACTGCGCACATCTTACAATCTTAGTTTGCTCTATACCTCTGAAGGATTTGATGGTATCTGTAACTCCACATTTAAACTCTACAACATCACCTACCTTAAGGGTCTCTTGTGTTGCCTCAATGTATAGTTGTCTAGATGTTATGCAAGAATAAGCCCTGCGAGTTGTCGTATCTTCAAAGATGTAAATGTATGCCCTGTAGTTGTCATTATACTTAGCAGTCTTAACAGTCGCAGTTATAGTTTGGCGTGTGCACATATTATTCTAATCCTTCTTATGTATATATAATAACATGTATGCTGAGAAGTGTCAAGACCCTAATTATAATTTAAGGCTAGTTCCCACTAGCCTCTCCTATCTACACTTACTACAACTTACAAGCTACCCCTCAACACTCCTGATGCTTTAGTCAGCTTCTTAAGGACTTCAACAACCTCTTGTTCCTCTCTAACGCCTTCTTCAATTAGGTAGTTATAGTCTACCTGGCCTGGTATATCTGATTTAGATTGTCGCCTTAGATTACCAAACAGTTGTTTAACTTTAGCCTGGCACAACTTAATAGCGTTATCTCTCTGAGCGAACTCAACATCTGCGAAGCTATTAGACTTAATACCCCACCACACATTGAACTCACCCTCGATGTTAGAGTAGATAGTAATATATCTATAAGGTTCTATGTTAGTGACATTACCTTCATCATCTCTAGTTATTTTAGAACCCTCATAAGGACCTTCGTAGTGCACTCTACGCCTATAGTTAACCAAACCTTGCATTGCAGCATTGTTGAGAAGCAGAGTATTACTTCTATTAGCACTTCTAAGAGGGCTACCAAACACGCTAACATCGTTCATACCTTGTCCAATCTCTAGGTAAGGAGATATTTGTGTACTCCATATAAGAGGGTTAGTAACATTACTATTAGCAGAGCCTTCTTGTTGCAATGATAATCCTACAACACCATAAGCATCGCTAGGCATATTGACGTTCTGAACATTAGTAGTAACATTGACAATCTCAGGCCTAGTATGGGGACACCACTTAAACATAATCTCGAGCGCAGGTCTAAGTGCAAGTCTACAGATCTCTTCTCTTGTAAACTCCAATTCCTCCTCTCTTATAAAGGGTACACCCATACAAGACATAATAGTCTCATAATCCTCATCAGAGATTGTGATACTATCATTCTTCTCATAGAGTTCCTTAAAGGGTATAAAGTTAGAATTAACGGGAACATCTTTAAGACTACTCAGCTCCTTCTTAGTTAGGACAACGTAGAAGTGTGATGACACAATGTTATTACCGAATGATATCTCACCATAATCAGAGTCTATAAGTGTAGCATTATTCCAATTGAGGTTACCAATATACTCCTTATCACAATATACAAGACAACTTATCAAGGCACTATTAGGATAACCAGCATCTCCTGCCTCTATTCTATATATCATTCCCTCATTATATATACGGGTTGACTTCTTGATTGTGATTCCACCTAGAGCTTGCCAAGCATCTCTAATATTAGAGAGAGTAGGAGGATTAGAGAATCTATAACTCCTTAGTATATCGAGCTTAGAACTCACCTAGCTACCTCCTTCTTGTAAGGGTTATCCCCTATAACTCTAATAGCTGTCTTAATAGGGATAACATACTCTATAACCAGAGATCCATCCTTAGTATCAATACTAACCTTCTTGAGATGGGCATCTTCAATAGATAGTGCCTTAGTAAGAGTCTCTGTATCTTCATTGATAGCTTCAATAGGAGCCTCAGGCACCTTAAAGTAACCTACATCATATATGATACTACAATGTAGCCCACTTAAGCCTTCCTTAATATTAACAAGCTGTGATACGTTAATACTACTACCCTTAATGCCTTCTAAATCCCCAAGCATATCCTTAAGAGTACTCTCAATACGGGGCAAGATAGTATATCTAATAAGATCGCAAGTAGAAGGTAACTCTACAGTAGCGAAGTTCTCAAAGTCATTATAATTACCAGCTGTAAATGTCATTACACAAACTCCTAGTTAATTAATTAGTTTAACTATAACAATCTTAAATCGCAAGGGAAGATTAGAGACTTTGAAGTGTATATTATATACATTATGACAACATTTAAATTAGACGAAGATACAAAGAAGACAATATTAGAGATAAGCACTCTTAGCGGATATACCCAGAATGTAGTAAGAGAAGTCCTAGAATACCTCGCCTACTCTTGGGCAATTAAGATTGTAGACAACCCAAACAAGTACGCACCTCTCAGTGTGCCATACTTAGGTACAGTTAATGTTAAGTATAGGAAGGATGAGATTACTCCTGAAGGTGGTATAGATACCCAAGTAGACGTATTGGTGGCCTTAAGCTCGGGGTTCAAGAAGTTGGTAGGCGACTTACATGATGAGGGATACTCAGAATTGGTACCTATTATGCAGAAGAAGATTGAGTATGCTAGAGAGTAACTCTCAACTCAATATGGGATTAAGATCTACCACTAATTAAGAGAACAATAATAGTTAATTCTGCCTCCTTTGCACGTTAAGTACAAGGAGAGATGTAATAAGTTAAGAGGGCTTAAGATGGCAAAGAATATTGAGAAGTTATATTCAGATCTCTTTAAATTAAGAGACAGTTTAAGTGATATTGTAGGTGAAGCTAAGGACATTGCTTTAGATTCAAGAGAATATCCAGGTTTAATTGGTAATGTACTCTCCGAGCAGATTCAGAAGTACTTCATCCCATCAATTATGGCACTACAGGAAGATACTACAAAGCCAGGAAGCCTAGCTGGTGTTATCAAGTTCCTTGATGCAGTACCCCTTGCGTATACAAGAGATAAGGAGGTTACATCTCCAACGGATCCAATCATCCCTGAGAATGCAAATATTGAAGCACCATCAGGATCATCTATTGTGGATTCTAATACCCCCAAAGAAGAACCTACTGAAGAAGAGCCAGTAGCAGCTGAACCAGAGAGTGTAGATGAGCTACCCCTCAATGCATCTTATGCTAAGCCTGAAGGTGAAGAGATGAGACCTGCCGAAGAGGTACCCGTTGAAGAACCTGTTGAACCTGTTAGAGACAATGTCGAAGAATCTGCCAAGAGATCAGCAAATCGCAAGAAGTTAGAGGGCAAGGCTTGTCTATATAGAATCAGTCCAGAAGTAGGCACAGGATATATTGATAAGAAGGGCAGGCGCTATGTTGAAGAGGAGTTCATAGAGAAGGCATCCAGGAGACCTGCATTGTTCTTGTTTGAGAGCAAGAGAGAGGCTCAGAAGTACATTGCAATGAACTCAGATCTGCTCAACAGTAAGGTAAGTGAGAACTACAAGGACAAGGTATTATATACAAGTAAGAGCTTATAATAATTATAATTATTATATAAGGGAGGTTACAAGACCTCCCTATTATTATAGACGGAACCCATTAAGGGCCATAAACTTCTTAAGTTGTTCAGTAGAGCGTTGTCTATTACTCTCTTTAAGGTCAGCAGGCAATGCCTGAACACTCTTAGGATCCCAATTAACCTGAGCAACAGGGTACTCCTTAGAACATAATTCAACTACGGCTGCAACGGAGTCACTAACGTCCTTACCGTAGTAACCAATGTATGAACTATCCCAATTAGGGTCTCCTGTTAGAACCTGCGCAGCCGAAGAGTCATGATCTATCTTAACGCCTTCAGACTTAGCTCTATGTACAATATACAAACTCTTAAGATTGTTCTTCAGGAAGATGTTCTTACCTGCAACAATCTTACGGCGGTTCATTAGAGATATTAAGTTAAGATAAGGACCTGTAGTTCTATCGACACTCAAGTTCTCAACTTCAAACTTATCTCTCTTAAGATTCTGAACAGTAACTGCACTTTGGAATCTATCGAAGCTAACCTTTGTAATATTGATATTACCCTTACTTCTAAGGTCCCTTATAAACTCCTCAATAGCTGCTAAGTTAACTCTCTCCTTACCAGGTACAATAGCAATAGTGAAGTCTACTACATATATAAGTTCATCTGAATCTCTATCCCGCTCTACATGAGCCATAGATATAGATGTAACGTCTGTAACCTCAGATTGGTCAATACTTATACACCTTGATAAGTAGGGTAGATAGTAGTACTCATAACGACCAGCCTTATTAAGGAAGAAGGTATCCCTTATCTGACCCCATATTAACTCCTTAGGACTGGTACTTGCAGGCGCAGATATATTAAGATATATGTTTCTGAGGTTATTGTCAAACATATCTTCGATTATATTATAATCTGTGATAAGGCTATCAGCAGCACCAGCAGGTATACCCCCAAAGTCCTTAAGTGACTTAATTAAGTCATCTTCAAAGTAACTTCTCAACTTACCATCAGGGCCCTTAGAAGGTACCTCAATGATCTTAGACCTGTCAGCTGTAGGATCTTGCAACATAGGATCCAGAGGGTCTAGTATGCGAGGAGGCTGCCCCTTACCACCCGTAAATATCTTGAAGGTATCATGGTTCTTGAAGTCTTGCTCATATTCTTTAGGATTCCACTGCCATACAGATCCCTTAACAACATAATAGTTAGGGTCCTTAGATGCTTCATACCATATCCAACTCTCTAGCGGAGAGGTGAGGCTGTTAGGTGATGAGTCGAGGATACTTACACCATAATAGTTACCCTTCATACGTGAGTAGATACGACCCTTTGTATCGTTGTAGATGCGGAGGATGTAGTCATCGGAGTTATGTGTAATAAGGCCATTAGCTAGAGTGAACAGGCCGTCAGGATTATCTACAGTTATACATTTCTGAGGTATTTTTTCTCCTACTTTTTTGATACTCTTTACTTTAGGCATTTTTTCTCCATATATATTTTTTAGATCCCGCACCCCAAATCGTGAACAACATACTCTCTTCAAGCTGCTTTCTCTTCTTAGGGTTTCTATTTACTTTGTGCTCAGACTTGTCCACGTAGAACTTATCAGGACCGGTATATCCTATAAGTTCCATTCCTAATGCTTCGTAACCCTTACCGTCAAACTTATTGTAGTCACAATAGGAGAACACGGTGTCAGGATTATATTCTCTCACAAACGCCCTGAACAATTTAGATACGCCTCCTACAATCTGGTTGTTACTTCCTGGACATCCTCTTATAATTTCCCAATCGTTCTCACCCTTAAGATTTCGGTTATACTTACATTTAGAGAAGGACATGAGCTGTTGTAATTCATTATTATAGTATAAGCCGTATGTCACTTCAGCATTTCTATGTCCTTGCAAGTGGTTCTTTTCGTTGAATGGCTTGGCTTCTTTATTGTCTATTTTTCTTACTTCACATTTTCTAGCACCTATTTTAGAGTAGCCACAACCTAAGGCTATTCTTATAAGGGACTCTAATTTTTCCCTCATATATTTCCACTCACACTCATAAATATGTATTAGCCTTATTCCCTGTTCTTCACATATCTTAGATTTCGTTTCGTGGTATCTTTTCTCCTTGTTTTCTGAGCAGTGCCAGAAGTCGCCATTATATTCTATTGCAACTTTTTTCTCAGGTATATACATATCAAGTTCATAAGTATAAGGTTTTAAGATATTCCTTACATTTTCCAGAACCTCTCCTTTATACACACTCTTAACGAATTCAAGTATTCCTTTCTCTGTGTGTGATGCCCTACTATGGCCTATTCTATAATATTCTTCAATTTGGGGCAAGTATTCATTAGACACAAAGCAATAGGATTTATTTTTTAGGAGGGGTAGATCTAATTTAAGCCAACCCTGACCATATTTTTCTATTAGAGTAGTTAATCTAGTGCAGTTGTTTTCTTCCTCAAAGATTTCAGCTTTTCTATCTATTGTTGCTTTCATCCTCTCAGCATGACCTTCTCTTTGGCTTATATTATCCTCTACACCGTATTTTTCCCTGAAGGTGTTTTTAATTTTCTGCTTAACTTGCTCATTTTTAAGAGGCGACGTCGACCCATACCTTTCGAGGCAAGTCTTTTCTCTTTTTTCCTTACTTATCTTATCAGCCAATTCTAGAGATCCATATTTTTCAATTTTAGTAGCTTTGGTTTTTTCTTGTATTTCAGCCCAATAGTTAGGATTCCCTTCTAAGTTTTGCTTCACAGTTTCAGCTACTTTCGCCTTAAACTCAGGTACACCCATTACATTGTCAACGCCATATTTATTCAGTAGAGTTTGTTTTATTTTTTCATTGACTGCTTCATAGGCATTTTCTAGAGATCCATATTTTTCAATTTTAGTAGCTTTAGATTTTTCATTTCTATCTTTCCAGAAGCCAGGATTCTCTTCTAGTTTTTGTTTTATGGTTTCCTGTCTCTTTTCTATTGTACCAGGTATATCTGTTACCTTTTCTACACCATATTTTTCTGTAATAGTATTTTTGAGATTACTATTCATAATAGCATAGGCATTTTCTAGAGATCCATATTTCTCTATCTTTGTCGTCTCGGCTTTCTTTTTTCTATCTTCCCAGAACTGTGAGTCTTTTTCAGCTGATTTTTTCTTGATGTTTTCTCGAGCAACCTTTAGTTGGCTTGGGTTAGTTATATTATCCCAATCCTCATCAGGATACATCTTTTTAAGAGTATCCATCTGCTTTTGATATCTGATTTTATTTGCATTTTCTAGAGACCCATATTTCTCTATCTGAGTAGCTATTCTTTTTTTATTTTTCTCTTCCCTGAATGCCTTATACTCCTCAGGGTGCTTATCCCAATACGCCTTTTGTTCCTGAGCTTTCCTCTGTTGTATAATAGATCTATTCTTTTTAAGTAATTCCTGATTTGTCTTCTTACACTCTGAACATATACAGAGGAGAGGATCTTTTTCGTAAGTACTCTTATTTTCTTTTCCGCATACTATGCAATTATATCTATATATCATCCTATAATTAGTATAACAACTTGCTGCTAGGACTGAGTATAATAGGCGGCCTTATATTTAGAGAGGTACTCAACTTTCAATTTGAGGTATGTCAAACTCTATTTCGGGGTGGTCTATCATATATTGGGTTGTTACTACTTCGTCGTGATATATGTTGTCTTCATCCCAATATGTTACTCTCCACTTATGATTAGCATTACACCTAACAGTTCGGCCGTCTTCTACCTCTATCTCATATAAGTCATCTTTGCCTTGCCAGGGTATATCGATTACTCCAGTTTCGCCTTTATAAGGGTGTAGTAACTTATCGCCTATCTGTATATCTCTTATGGATTTAAGTGAACCATCAACCATAATAACTTGCTCATTTAAGTCTAAGGCCTTACCTGCATCTTTGAAGAATGCTAGTTCGCTCAAAGCAGCGCTGATGATGGATAAACCCAACAACGCTTGCACCGAAGATGCTATCTTAATAGCTACACCCGAATCGAACATTAACTCTGAGTCCGGATCAGCAGTGGTGTAGTATAACTTGTCTACAGTAGATCTCTTGTCATATTCAGCTCTGAGTTCCTTCATAGCCTCTTTACGATTAACCTTCTCGAAGTAAGGGGAAGCGCTCATTATATTTAAGTAAGGGGCTAGCAACAACTCTCTCGACTTTTTAATAGAGTAAGATATTAGGACCTGAGCTAGTAGTGTGGCTGGAGATAACCCAAAGTACTTATAGGGATCTCTCATAAGGGATACGTTGACTGTTATGTATAACTCTATTAAGGTGGAGAGGAACGATTTACCCCAGCTAATATGAGGATATAGTACTAAGTTCCTCGCCCTCTGAGTAGGATCCATAAACTGCAAGAACACATCTCTAATTCTAGGATATATTGTCTTAGCGGTAGGACCCAAGTACTTCTCAGTCAGGAACTCTTCCGGAGTAGGAGGTTTATCTCTGAAGTTAATTCTCCAGGAATCCTTAATAAGGTTAGCCTTCTCCTGTTCGGTCAAGCCATCGCGCTGTACAATGAAGTTAAGAGCGGTTTTAATAGCGTTGAGATCAAGATTCATCCCCTCAAACATTTTAAGGGCGTAAGGATCCCCAGCAGCCAAGTCCTTATACAGGTCTGCGGCGTTATTTAAGTCTTTAGGATTATTTACAAGTTCATTTGAATTCATATCTATTATTAACTTAGTTGCGTTACACAACTAATTAAGCAGACCTACAAATAGGCCCTTCACAATATAATATACGGGTCTTAATAACTGTTTATATTATAATCATAAGTGAACCGAAGGGAATTTACACAATATATTATAGGAGATTTCAAATGAACGGAATCAAGACAAACAAGCCTCTCAATGAAGAGGAACTCACAGAGCAGCCAGCACTTGAGACACAGCCACAGCCTGTACAGGCTACACCAGATGAGGTATCACAGGCTCAGGAGGCTCCTGTAGAAGAAGCTCCTGTAGAAGAAGCTCCAGTAGAAGATGCACCAGCTGAAGAATCAGAGGTAACAAGTGCAATGTTTACACCACCAGCTGAAGGATACGTACCTGCAGGTTGGGTTAAGATTGAAGATTTAGCATCAGCGGTAGCACAGGTTACTGGAGATCTTGAGGCTGCATCAACAGCACCAGATGTTCAGCCATCAGCTATTGCAGACACAGAAGCAACAATTCCAGCAGCAGTAGAAGAACCAGAAGAGGAGCCACTTGTACAGGAATCTATCAAGTCTAACAAGGGCACACTTAATGAGGTCAAGGCCAATGTCAAGGATCACAAGTTTGCCTTTCTAATTTGTGACGGTAATGGTGCAGCATCTAGAGGAGGTGAACCTGATTACTTCTACACATCAGAATGCGTTGCTAAGGATCTCAAATCAGCACTTCTATTAATTCTTCCAGACATGCTAGGCTATGATCCTGAAGACGATTTAGGTGAAGATCTTGAGGGCATGACAGGAGAGGAACTCTTATCTACATATTCTGAAGAGGTTGATTTAGGAGATGGTTCTCCTTGGATTGAAGCAGTCATGCAGGACAACAAAGTCATTGCTGACGCGGGTGTTATTGATTCCATGATTGGTGACGAAGATTATAGATTTGACATTGATCCTGCAGATGCTGAACTCTGGGGTATTGAACTTCCTGATTACGATGAAGAGTTTGATGAAGACGATGACGATGATGAAGAGTTTGATGAGTCAACTAAGAGATCATCTAAGAAGCACAAGTCAACTAAGGGATCATTCAGGGGTACACTCAACGAGGCTAATGTCAAGGATCATAAGTTTGCCTTCCTAATTTGTGATGGCAGCGGCGCAGCATCTAGAGGAGGTGAACCAGATTACTTCTACACATCAGAATGCGTTGCTAAGGATCTCAAATCAGCACTCTTACAGATCCTTCCAGATATGCTAGATTATGATCCTGAAGACGATTTAGGTGAAGATTTGGAGACTATGACAGGAGATGAACTCCTATCTACATATTCAGAAGAGGTTGATCTTGGTGATGGCTCCCCTTGGATTGAAGCAGTTATGCAGGATGGCAAGATCATTGCTGACATGGGTGTTATTGATTCCATGATTGGCGATGAAGATTATAGATTTGATATTGATCCAGCTGACGCCGAACTTTGGGGTATTGAACTTCCTGATTACGATGATGAGGATGATGATGAAGAGTTTGATGAGTCAACTAAGAGATCATCTAAGAAGCACAATCGCAAAGCTTCTGAAGACTTCGACACAATGGTAGAACGCATCAACAACAGGGGACATCGTTTTAATACAATGGCAGAGTGTATCAACAGAGCAACTTCAACCAGAGCAATCAGAGAGCGCTATGACGGCTATCTACCTGCGGGCTCAGAACACTTTGCAAACGACGACGATCTAGTACAGGCATATACAGAGTCTGCAGCTTCCAGGAGAAGAGCTATTAAGGAGTTCAGAGAATCTCTCAAGGTCAAGAGATCTTCGGATCTTAGAGGCAGACGCATTGAAGATGTTGCAGAACCAGAGGTCACAGTAGATCCAAGATTCAAGGAAGCACTTAAGAGTTCTTCTAGAATTAAGGAGTCAACCAATACTGATTCCAAGTCTTGGGGTGCTAACAGATTCCAGGAGAAGGCTGAAGACAAGCTATCTTGGAAGGAGTTACTTGCTAAGGGCTTCTTAGGCTAAGTCTTTAAGATGTAATAATATAGGGGAAGTTAACACTTCCCCTTTTCTATTCTTCACTATAATAGTGATTATATTGAGTATACGCGACTTTGTTTATGATTTAGGGGTTATTGTTATATTCAAACGACAGAGACCCATTAGTCTCAGATATTGTTACATTACCTATTTGAACGGTGCCCGCTTTTAATTTATTAACTGTTACGTTATTATTCTTTATAGACACAGCCCCTTCAACGGCCAAGTCACCTTTAAGTTGCTTAGAACCTTTCAAGATTTGAGCACCTGTAGTAACGACGCCATAAGTAGATTCAGATGCAACAGGGATAGTTATATGCGCTTGGTGGTTATTGCCGGTGCCCTCAGAGTCTACATGTTCTCCTGTTCCTGATAATTTAAGACCTCTTACAATCTCTGAAGTATCGTTCACTACACCAGCATCTTTAGTATCCAAGTTGGTGCCTAACTTAATAACGCCTGGAGTATTATTTGTAGCTTCTTCGAGCATACCTTCAAAGACATCCCAATACTCATACCAGTTATCTGATTTTATTGCAGCATCTATATCCTCTTTACATACAACGTTACAACCGGCATACACAGATACAGGCCTATTATTGTCTGCAGTATTGTCGGCATCATTTATAATATTATATACATCGCCCTGTTTAGCACTTGCAAGAGCCATAAGCTCAGCCCACGTCTTATTACCTTTAACGTGGTAGACGTTACCGAGCATTTTAATTCTATCGCTAAGTTTTCTATATACTGTATTTAGACCATCTAAGGTTACTACTGGAGATAATTTATTACTCATTAATTTCAAGTCTCCTCTACAGTAATTAGTTCACATTATGTCATTCGAGTAGGGTACTGGATCACAAGTTTCAGTGCAATTGAAGATTTGCTTCCACTGTTCCTGACTCAAGAACTCTTTACTTACCAGACCCTTAACAAGAGCACCCTTATTCTTCAAAGATTTATCTAACAGGACATCCAAGCTTTTATCATAGAGTAGTATATAGGACGTGAAGTTATTCTTCTGACCTATTCTATAAGCTCTAGCAGTACTCTGATCATAAGTAGTATAATCGAAGGTGCGCTCAACGTACACCTGATATGTAGCTTCGGTTATAGTCACAGAGGTGTTGAGACATATAATATTCGCTATTAAGATTTGGTGTTTTTTATTCTTCTTAAACTCTTCAATAAGCTTGAATCTCTCTTCTTGTGGTGTCTCCCCTGTTATTACAATAGGATTATATTGTGCATATCTTCTAGCCATATTATTTATAGAGGTAGGATGGATTGCCCATATAATACCTTTCTCTTTAGGGTGATCCTCTATTATAGCATCTATAGCTTCTAATTTAGCTAAGTTGGTATCCTTGAATTTGTTGACCATAAGGTTGAACGACATATCGAACTTATCCTCATGTTTTAAGAGGAGTTTAGGGGCATCTACACTTAGCATCATATAAGGGAACCTTGTTACAATATCCTTAACGGTGTGTTGCTGCGCGAGGTCATTGACAACCATCGTCTCATATATAGCCCGATGCTCTTTAGTCATTGGGATGTAGAGTCTCTTCTCTATATATTCCGGGAGTTCAACCAAGTCACTTGTTTTGTAGTAGTTACCATAAGATTTCAGGAACCTCTGATTCTGCTTCTCAACCTCATCTCTCTTCCATTCCCTAATTGCATATCTACTATAGTAAGTACCTATATTAGCTAACTTATCTAGCCACTCCGAGTAGGATAGATTCCAAACAAGCGCAGGATCTAGGATCTTGAATTGAGTATACTCTTTTTCTACCTTATCTGCAGGGGTACCACTGAACTCATAACGATACTTAAACTCAGAAGCATGGAGTGTTACAAGGTGACTTTGTTGAGATTTAGGGTTGGCAACGTTATGGCTCTCATCTAAGATTAGCATTAGAGGCTGACCGTCCGACCACTCTTTAAGAGGCAGGAACGGTTTGCGAGGCTTCTCAGCTGTCACTTTTTTAATTTGCTTATAGTGGTTGCATATAAGGCGATAGGAGTTGTAGCTCGTCACTACAATATTAGCTTCTCTATGATCGAACACATCTCTGCAATCCTTATTCCCTATAATAACTTCTTCGTCTTTAAGACCCTTAATGAACTTGAAGAGCTCGTGGTATAGATTAAGTACACCTACATTAGATGTAATTAGGACAACCTTGCTACAATCATGATATTTTAAGAGTCTATGAGCAATTAAGGCCGATGCAACGTAGGATTTACCACTTCCCATCCCCCAATAGTAGGCATAGCAAGATCTATTGATACCCATACTTATACCTAAGTGCTGGAACTTCTCATTAGGACTTTTACCTTCAATAGGTCCGAAGTTCATAAGGCTGTAGTCAGGGATACGTCTAGTGGGTTCTATAATTTGAGTAGACTTAACCTCTGAGAGTTTGTCTAGTTCAGCCTCAACAACATTATCTTCTATAGTATCTATGTCTTCCAAAGCACTCTTAACTTCATCATACTTGTAAGGGGTTAGAGTCCAAGTCTTAGAGGACTTGTCCCACTTAGCACCTTCTTGTTTTAGAAGTTTAAGAGCCCGACTGAACGACGCGTTTGTTAGGCCAGTTAAGTCAATGTCTATGTTCTTATTCTTTATGCCTATTTTAATCATATAATTATAATATAAGAGGGAGCCGGTTTAAGCTCCCTTCCTTCACTTCCTCTATTTACTTATCACAGTATATCTTGTCCTGAAGTGGTAGCATTGCTGAGAGCTTGTCCACTTGAAGTCTGTACCTGCATCGAACGTTAAGATCTTACAATTTTTGGTTTCGCCCTCTATAATACCATCCAACTCTCCTTTAGGTGATATCTTAAGATTTTTAGCACTCACAATCTTACCTATTTTGCAAGTTACATTATCCACGATGTTATCATACTTTTTATTGGCTTCAGTTGTTAACATATTAGATACGAGCTTCTTATAATTATTTAAGTTATGATCAGCTTTGTCCCAGAGTTCATCAATTTTACCATATTTAGATTCGTAGTTTCTCTGAGCTTCACTCATCTCTTCTGCTTTTAACTTCAATTTAGTTTTAATATCTTTATTAGAGACACCTGCATTATAGTCCTCAAACCTACCTTCATTGAAGTATTCACTGTAAGCTTCCTCCGAAGCTTTTACAATTTGTGCCTCCTGTTTTTTATCATTAGACTTAAGTTCATCTACGTAGTAGTTTAAGCATCTCTCCTTCCACGCATCCAAGAACTCTACAATTGGTCTAATATCTCTAGTTGTCTTTTGCGTGTTTTCAAGCTGTGTATAGTATTTGTTTAGGGTACCTCGTGCTGTAGTTAAGTCCTGAGTTGTCTTTCTATAATCCCCTTCGAGATATTCAATTTTTAATTTGATACCACAATTATTAGGATCTTTCTTAAGCTGATATCTAAGCTCATTAATTTCATTGGACTTTTTTTCAATCTTAGCCTCAAGTTTAGCCACTTTAGTTTCTAATTTTCCAACTCTTGTATTTAATTCTTCAATTGTTAACATAATTGATATCTCCTTATTTATATTTATATATTAATCCCATATAGTGGTTTTGTCAAGCCTTATCAGATAAATTTTTAATTTATTTTTTTTTTTGTATTTTGGGTTGATATTTTACTGTAAGGAGGTTATATTATATACATGAACAACGATAAGATAACAATGACAATTGGCGCAAGCATTATTCTTAACAAGGTTTTAACTTTGGTCTTATTTACAGATCCTACTCCTGGCAAGACAGTTGAGCGTGTTTTACCATTCTCAGTTAAGTATTGTCTTCAGAGAGCGAAGAGCCAGGTTGAGAAGGATTGTGCCACATTTGAGCAGCGCAAAGCTGATCTAATTAAGAGGCTTGGAGTTCCACAGGAGAACGATCCTAATACAATTGCAGTGCCTGAAGATAAGATGGCAGAGTACAAGGATGATCTCCTTAAGATCTTACAGGAGCAAGTAGAACACCAGTTCCTCAAGCTCAAGCCACAGGATGTTCTAAGCATAGATGTAGAGGGTCTATCAGTAGAGGAGGTAAGCTTATTTATGGCACTTCTTATTGATGACGCTGAACTCGCAGAGGAGTTAGGTGGCTCTACAACACCTACAGACGGCGCAGATACTACTGCACAGGATTCCAAGGTTACAACTGCTGAGCCTCCAGAGGGCGTCACTGAACCTTCACCAACCTCCACCACTAATTAAGGAGTATTGTAAGAGTGTTTTGAACACCTTCAACAATAATCCTCCTTTTTTCTTTGAGGCGTCTCTTCTCCCTGATAAGACGCCTCTCTTTTTGGGTTTGATTAATTCCACTAATTGAGTAGCGAGGATTATTAGTAGATGTTATACTCTACCCCTAAGAACATATTACAAGAGAGACTTAACAACATATTAGACCATCATGAAGAGACTATTATATCGGACCTAGTTAAGTTAAGCCTACTTAAGCGAGCCGAGAAGAACTCAGATGAGTTAGTCTTCTCAGAGATATACAATCTACTTGGCTTAGAGGACTTCACAAGCTTAATAACACTAACAGACGGCAAGACAATCACCTTCCCAACCAAGGAGGAGTTTGAGGATGCCTTAATGATAGTTATAGCCTACTATTACAGGACAGTAGAGCAGAGGTCCTGGGATGAGATCAAGGATCTATTAGGTATACAAGATCTCAACTCAGTTAAGCTAGGTATACAAGCTGGGCAATACGAGCGGTTCCTTCAGAAGATGATTAAGAGGCACAACCCTCTAGGAGGTGAGTGATGGACAAGTACGGTGATGTAAGTACCCTAGTTAAGATTAAGGACAACTTACCAACAGCTGAGCTTAAGGCAGATTCAGTACGCATACACAATCCTTCAGCAGAAGTCAAGTCAGCTCTCAAGGACTTTGCGGTTACGAGACTTGAGAAGGTCAAGGATGATATAAGCTTCGAGGATGCCATTAAGGACACAATAGCTTTGAGGATGCCTGAAGCAACCTTTGAGGAGCTATTAAGGCTATTATCCATAACCTCGGCAGCCAACAATAAGATGACAGAGACACTTGCTAACATGTTTCAGTCACAGAACTCTGATAAGACTATTATAGAGCGCTTAGAGGACCGAGGAACAGAGAACGCAGCTGCTCAGTTATATGCAAGTACCAACAACAAGAACGACATACAAGCCTTAACATACTTAAGTATGATACTAGGCAAGGCACAGACACAAGGATTACAAGATCACACAATAGAGACTCAAGCCGAGGAGGTTAAGGAGTGAAGCTAACAGAGGAGTTGAAGTTATCTATGGGCGTAGAGATCCTAATATTAGGGATCCTAGACAAGATACTTAACATACACAAGGTAGGATCAAACGGCGAGGATATAGTTGAACCTCGTGAACTACCCTTAAGCTTACAATACAAGCTTAATTGCAACAAGATACTACTAGAGAATGATTATAATAAGTTTGATGAGGCTCGAATAAGACTCTTAATGAAGTATGGTATAGCCAATAAGGATATAGTGAGCGTAGACCCCAACAAGCTAGCAGAGTATCAAGAGGAGCTTAATAAGTTACTAGACACGGAGACAATACACTATGTAACCAAGCTATCCTCTGAGGACTTTGAAGATTTGTCTAAGGATATAAGGACCGCAGTATCAACAGAGGAGTTTAAGGTACTATTAGACTACCTAGTAGAGGATACAGACTTACAAGCAGCATATGCCAAGAGCATCCACTTCAACCTAACAGCCCCTAAAACAGAGGAACCTAAGGAGGAGGAGATTACTAAGTCTGAAGAATCCAAGCCTAAGGCAACAAAGAAGAGTACATCTAAGGCTAAGGCATCTAAGGCGGTTGTAGAGATCAAGGATAGTAAGAGAAGTAAGGTCAACACAATAGATAAGCCTAAGAACAAGAGAACAGTTAAGAGTACTAAGAAGATGTGAGGGGCCATAAAGGTCGGGCGTTTGAAGATACTAATTATAGTAGGTAAGGGGAGCTATAGACTCCCCTTAATTTAAAGGATCATTAGCGAAGGTGGGACTTAAGATTACAAATAGATTACATAACCGTTAACGCCCCCCCCCACTAATTGTAATATAATAAGAAGCTTCTTCGAGAAGCTTGTAACGTTACAAGGAGAATATTATAATGCCAGAGAATCGAACATATCTTGACCGGGCCGGCTTGATAGAACTCGTCAAACAAATCAAGGCTTACTACTCAGCTACCAATAATGATGGTAGAGTAGCTTATGCCGCAGCAGCAGGAACAGCTACTAAGGCAGGAGCTCTTGCAGAACCACATACATTCCAGGTATCGGGAGATGCAACAGCTGAAGCAGTATCCTTTGATGGTTCACAGAATGTAAACCTTAAGGTTACAATTGCAAATGCCTCTACAACTGCCAAAGGCTTAATGTCAAAGGAAGACAAAGTCAAATTAGATGGTCTTGCTAACATTAAGAGTGTAGGTGACAAGTTAGATGTTAATGCAGAAGGGCAGTTAACTGTTGATCTCAGTACTTATGCAACTAAGGATGATATTACAGCTGTCTTCAAGTTCAAAGGATCAGTAGCAAAGGTAGCATCTCTCCCAACAGGTGCAACAGTAGGTGATGTCTACCATGTTATGGATACTCACTCAGAGTATGTGTGGGTTGATGGTAATGCGGATGATTCTGAACCAGCACATAAGGTAGCTCACTGGGAAGAATTAGGTCTATCCACAAGCTTGGCGGGCTATGCTTCAGAATCTTGGGTTACAGAAAACTTTATTGGTATTAATGGCACAATCTCAGCTTCAAAAGTTGAAGGTCTCGAAGCTAAGATCAAGGAAACCAAAGTAGATGCAGCAGTAACAGCAGATAAGGTTGCTTATGCACTTACTGTTGTTGGTCCTGGCAATAGCACAGAGCATACTTATGATGGTAGTGAAGCTCTTAAAGTTGACCTCAGTTCAATTGCAACTTCTGAAGCAGTTGCTAAGAAGGCTGACAAGCTAACAGCAGCAGCTAGTGGCCACATCTTAGTAGGCTCAGCAGATGGAGGCCTTGCTGATTCAGGAGTAGCAGCAACACAGTTAAGTGGTGGTACAATCACAGCTGGTACAGATGCAGCTGCCACAGACGGAAGACTTGTTACAGGTACAGTTGTTAAGACATATGTTGACAAGCAGGTTGGTGACGCTAAGGGAGCAGCAGAAACAGCAATCACAGCTGCTATCAATGATCTTGACGTAGCAGATATAACAGGAGATTACCTCACAGTAGTTGGTCAGACAGATGGTAAGATCCATGCAACAGCTGGAACTAAGGGTACAATTGCAGCAGATTCAACAGGCTTAGTTGATGGTAAGACAGTCTATGCAGCCATTGCAAGTCTTGATACAGCCGTAGGTAAAATCCCAACAGCAGATATTGCAGGTATTGTAGCAGGCACAACTACAGAATAATCTTAGTGATTTAAGGTTAAGATAACTAAGGCCCTTCAACAATGAGGGGCCTATTGTTGTGAACATCAAATCAAACTAATTGCTATAGAGGTGAACTCAGTGGCAAACAATTACCATTATCTAGGACAAGACAGCCTAGCCCGACTATGGGACAATATAAAGGAATATTACAGTAGTGACATAAACTCCATACATATAGGAGACAACACAACAGCCACTACAAGAGACATATACTTAGAGGGTACAGACAACATAGCCACAACCAAATACGTCAAGGACTTAGTACTAGACACTCTAACGGGAGGACTAGCAGCAATACCTGTAGTAGACGTAGAGGTTAATGGTGAGTCAGCATTAGACAATAGAGTAGCCAAAGTAGACATCCCAATAACGGCGATAAATGTCAAAGAGGGCAAGGTAGTAGTCAACAATAGAACAGCCTACATTACCCTACCAGTAACAGACATACGAGTTAAGGGTGAATCAATAGTACAAGATGGTGTAGCTACAATAGAGTATCCTGATGCCCCAATACAAAGTATAAGTGTCAATGGCAACAAGCTAGAGGCAGTAGACAACAATGTTGACGTAATAGTACCTGCAATAAGTGTAGCGGGGAATATAAAGGAACCCACAGACAATATTATAGACATAACAATCTCAGACTTAGGGGCAGTAACAGAAGAGGAGTTAGGGACCTTAAGTAAGAGGGTAGACAATGTAGGGGCCCAGTTAACACAACAGGCACTTAAAGATACAGCCTTAGAAGACTCCCTAAACACTCAAACAGACAAGTTACAGACACTAACAGACAAGTTCAACGTAGCAGAGGGCCGACTCAACTCACTAGCCACATCAATAGGTAAACCTAATGGCTTAGCAACATTAGATACAGATGGCAAACTTACAGAGAGTCAAATGCCTGATACGCCTTATAAAGTATACAACACACAATCAGACTTGCCTGATTCTGGAGAATCCGGTATAATATATGTTGTCAAGGATAGTAGTAAGTTACTAACCTGGAATGGAGAGAGTTATGCATCATTAGAGGGTAAGGATGAAGAGACAGAGAAGGCTATAAAGGATCACTTAGCCAATTACGACAATCCTCATAAGGTTACCAAGGATCAGATAGGCTTAGACTTAGTAGACAACACAGCCGACTTAGACAAACCAATAAGCAGAGCTACACAAGAGGAGCTAGACAATAAGATAAATGTAACAGATGTAGTTGACTCCCTAGTAAGTCCGAGCAAAGACAAACCCCTTAGTGCATATCAAGGTAGAGTCTTAAACGGCAAGATATCGGATACATCCAAGCTTATAGAGAGCTTAGGATCTGTACTAAGGTTTAAGGGTGTACTACACAGCTTAGATGAATTAAGAGCAGTTAAGGATCCTGAACAAGGTGATGCTTATCAGATAAGGATAATCAACGATGACGGCACAGAGCAAGACGACAGTGGAGTGGTATATGCCTTCAACGGCAATGCGTGGGTAGCTATATCAGTATCAATATCAGACATATCTGCTTCGATAGCAAGTACAGAAGAAGTATATCAAATAATAGAGAACTACGGAGGTTGAGGTTAACATAAATGGACAAGGTACTAGGATTAGAGGGTGCGCAGATACTATATGATGACAACCGCAAGAGGGTAGAAGATGTTAGGAAGGATCTCCAGAACATTGACAATCTTAAGGTAGATGGTGCCAGAGTATCAGAAGACGGCAAATACTTATACTTAACATCACATGACGAAGATGTAGCAGGTCCTTATGGCCCCTTCAGTGGAGGCGGTGGAGGTGGAGGTGGCTCTGACAATGAAGCCAAACTTACAGTTATAAACCAATCAGGAGACATGCCAACAGCGGTACCTACAGGTGGCAAGTACGTTATCAAGTTATACTGGACCTCTATAGAACAGGACATGCCTACGGGATCAGGTACTATTGAAATTAAGGTCAACAAAGAGACCAAAGTATCGGGCAATATACCACAAGGAGAGTATCAGATTGACTTAATGCAATACCTAATAGTAGGTGACAACAGCATTAAGATTACAATATCAGATATCTATGAGAATGCCAGAACTGTTGCGTTCAGTGTTAGAGTAGTATCATATAGCTTAGTTGGTTCAGACAGCTTCGACCCCTCACAGGCTTACAATAGTACAATACCGTTCTCCTTCACAGCTAGAGGTGAAGGTACTAAGACTATGCACTTCTTGATAGATGACAAAGAAGTCTTAACTAAGAACATAACATCAGCCAACAGAGAAGATACAGTTGAGCTACCTAAACAATCGCATGGCGTACACAGATTAGTTGCATACTTCACAACAATGTTAGGTGGGGAGACTATAACATCTAACTCACTAAGCTACGACCTTATATGTTATGAAGAGGATAACCCAACAACAATCATAGCATCGTCAGTGGCAGGTATTGAGGTTGACCAATATAGTACAATAAGTATACCCTACTACGTCTTCAATGCTCTACACAGCACAGTAGATGTTGAGTATCTTATAAATGGCGAGGTAGTATCAACACTTACTGGTGTAAGTAGATCACTGCAGACTTGGGTTAGAAGAGCTGAAAATGCAGGTGCTTATACATATACAATAAGATCAGGTAGTACATCCAAGGACTTCAAGGTATCTATAACTAAGCTCAACGTAGATATCTCAGCTGAGACAAGTGGTCTATCATTACACTTAAGCTCTGAAGGTAGATCCAACAATGAGGAGCCTACTAAGAGGAGTACTTGGGAGTATGAGGGTATTAAGGCTCAGTTCAGAGGATTCAATTGGAACTCAGACGGTTGGGTACTAGATAATGAAGGCCACACTGTATTAAGAGCCAAGGACGATGCCAGAGTTGTTATACCATATCATCCCTTCGGCACGTCTAGTGGTGACATTAAGTCAACAGGTAAGACCTTAGAGTTTGAGTTCGCTACAAGCAGTGTCTTCGATTACGACACGCCTATTATAAGTTGCTTAAGTGGGGGCAAGGGGTTCCAGATTACAGCTCAGCAAGCGTTGTTTGCCTCTAACGTCAGCTCCTTAAAGACACAATATAAAGAGAATGAGCATGTTAGAATCTCGTTCGTTATTAACAATATAAGTAACAACAGACTCATATACTGCTACATTAATGGTATTATATCGGGTCTTATAACATACCCTGTCACTGATATATTCTACCAGAACCCTGAAGTAGATATAACAATAGGCTCAGCAGATGCAGTTGTAGATGTCTACAGAATCAGAATATATGACAGAGCTCTAAGTAGGTTCCAGGTTGTAAATAACTGGATTGCAGATATGCAGGATGGTGCTAAGTTACTTGAAGAGTATAGACGCAATACAATATACGATGACAATGACAACTTATCTCTTGACCTAATTAAGACACACCTACCTACTCTACCTTACATAGTGGTATATACAGATGAGGTAACAGACAAGAAGGGTAACTTAGTAGGGCACTTACCTACCTACAAAGGAGAGAAGCTACTAGTAAGTGGCTATTATGTAGACCCAGTTAATCCTCAAAACTCCTTCAGTTGGAAGAACGGAGAGATAGACGTACAGGGTACCTCATCGCAGGCATATCCTATTAAGAACTTCAAACTTAAGATCAAACGAGCAGATACTTATGCAGATGAGACAACTCGCAAACCTACAGACTGCTCAGGGTTCATTATGACCCAATTATCTGAAGAAGAAGGCAAGGAACATACAGAGAAGAAGTATCCTCTAAGAGGGTATGACGAGAACGGCAATGCCTTATCTATTAAGGAGAACACGTTTGTCTTCAAAGCAGACTACGCATCTTCTGAAGGTTGTAACAACGTTGAGTTAGTAAGGTTCTATAATGATGTATGTACCCAATATGTATATCCAACACCTCCTCAACAGAAGGACAAGAAGATCCGACAAGGCATAGACGGCTTCCCAATGGTATGGTTTGAGGTTAAGGGTGGCGAAGTTAAGTTTATAGGTAAGTACAACTTCAACAACCACAAAGGTACAGAAGATACATACGGCCTAAGCTATGGTGGTGAGACCTTTGAAGAGACAGCAGAGAGTGACTATTATAGATCAATAGTAGGTGCCCCTGATGAATCTTGGGAAGTTACAGATAATAACAATCTTATAACATTGTGGAGAAGAGTAGCGGGGGATGCTACTAAGACAACTATAACAGACTCTGCGGGCAGACCTACAACTTACGACGTATATATCTCAGGAGATAACTTTGAGTTAGTTAAGACAAGATCTTTGGAAGCTATATACTTAGGCAGTAGTAGTAGCATAGATAAGAACGAGTATCCTAAGTATGCTACGTGGGCAACTGAATGGCAGAAGACTTATACAGATCTAGACAGCTGGATTACAGGCTATGCTCTGACAAGTATATATGATGCAGGTGAGGGATTAGACGATGAGACTAAAGCTCAGCGAGACCTTATAATACTCACAATGAAGAAGGATATAAGAGACTTGTTCAGTCTTACTGAAGTAAGTTCTCCAATAAGTCCTGAAGAAGATATGTTGGGTGAATGGGGCAAGGGTGAAGCGGTAGCACATGCCTTTGAGGTTAGATTCCCAGGGGAATGGTACGATGCTCATACAGAAGGTCAACCTGAAGTAGTTAAAGTAGATAGGTTTGTTGCCTTGCAGAAGTGGGTAGTATCTACAGATCCTAATAAAGTAACAAATGAGAAGTTAGAGAAGCCAGTAACTTATGCAGGCACAACTTACGACGTAGATAACGAAGCCTATAGATTAGCTAAGTTTAAGAATGAGTTAGGCTTATACTTCGATATTGAAGATACTTTGTTCTATTATATATACACGGAGCTGTTCCTGATGATTGACTCTCGTGTCAAGAACTCATTCCCAACATACTACTCAATCAATCATGATGTCCAGGCCTTTGAAGCTACCACAGGAGAACCTCTATATGAGGAATGTGGTAAGAAGGATGTAATTGAAGAAGGTAAGTCTTACTTCAAATACACAGAGTCAGAAGATGGCAATATAACCTATGAGCCATTTGAGGGTAATATAGGTGATAGTGCAGTAGATAGTGATGGTAACAAGCTCTATACTTATATGATGACTCAAGCAGAGACTCTAGATAAGAATGGCTGGCCACTAGGTAGATGGTGTTGGTTACCGTATGATATGGATACTGGTATAGGTATCAATAACGAAGGATTACTTGTCTTCGATTACAGCTTAGAGGATACCGAAGCCTTAATAGGTGATAGAGTAGTTAAGATAGGAACACCTGGTAGTGAAGACGGCGTACCTGTATTCAATGGTGCATCATCAGTATTGTGGAATAATGTCAGGAAGTGCTTCCCAAGTGAGATAGCTGATAGATATGTGACACTACGTGGCGGTGCTATGTTCAATTATGACACTATTGAAAAGAGATACGAGGACCACCAGTATATGTGGCCTGCGGCAATCTTCAACGAAGATGCATATTATAAGTATATCCTGCCGCTCTTAACAACAGGTGAAGACAGATTAGGTATGTGCTTAGGATCTAAAGAGCAACAGCGCAAGTGGTGGATGTTCAATAGATTCAGGTTCTTGGATAGTAAGTACGTAGCAGGCGATGCAGTCAACAGTAGAATCAGCTTCAGAGTTAACGACTTAGCAGGAGACAAGACAATCAGAATTACACCTTACATAGACCTCTACGTTAAGGTTAAGCAAGGCCAGGCCTGGGAATCTACCCCTACTAAGGTATATAGAAACAAAGAGTTACCAGTATATATCAACGTACCAGAAGCGGGAGACACTGAAGCCTACATATACTCAGCTGATCAGATTAAGGAGATTAAGGGTCTTAACCAGAGCCTACATATAAGCACGTTGGATATCTCTAAGGCGGTTAACCTACAACATCTAGACGTATCCTCTACAGACAGTGTTAAGGGCAATACAACACTAGCACAGCTAGCAGTAGGAGCTAATACACTACTTAGAAGTATAGATGCCCGTAATTGCAGAGTATTAGGGGATATATCCCAGAAGTACTTCACAACAGTAGTAGACTTATCTCAGTGTGAACAATTAGAAGAGGCCTACTTCAATGGTACTAAGTTAGCAACAGTTATGTTACCTGAAGGTGGCAGACTTAGAACAGTATACCTACCATCTTCGATAACAACACTCAACATTGAGAACCAGGGTAAGATTAAGGATATACAGATCCTAGACTTCGATGGTAATTGGGATACATCTAACATTGAGACTCTTATTATAGACAACGTCAATACTGAGGTACAGTTAATAGCCTTAGATATTATACATACCTTAAAGTCAGGTAGCTTTGTCAAGTTCAGAGGGTTCGATATAACCTTAGACTCTAAAGATAAGTTCACTGAGTTTATAGATAAGTTGTTTGAGTTGAGAGGTGAGGGTGGTACAGATGTTAATGTTGCAAATATCCAGGGTACAATACACCTCAAAACAACTGAAGTAATTGACTATGCTTACTACAAGAGAACAATAGATAGATTCAAGGACCTTGTAATAGATGCAGAAGTAGCTAAGACAGTGCAGTTCTACAACTACAATGGCACAGTTAAGTTAGATACTCAGGTATCAACAGATAACTCAGCTGCTATAGGAAGAGTAGAGTACAAAGGTGAAGCGCCAACCAAGCCAGATACGGTTAAGATACATTATGTCTTCGACGGCTGGACCTTAACTCCAGGCGGTGCCTTAGTGGAAGATATCTTAGATAATATAACAGGAGACCTCATAGTATATGCCCACTTCAAGGAGATCCCAATATATTATGTCAACTTCTACAACTATGATGGCACAGTTAAATATCATACAGGCTACACTTATGACGTAGGAGATGTTGAATATAAAGGCGATAAACCTGCGTATAACGATGAGAAGTTTGGAACAGTAGAGTTTATGGGTTGGGGTACTGTAAAGTATGGTAGTGCAAATCTAATCTATGAATCCAACAAGATTAGAGGCGTAGATAGAGACATCGAAGCTTATGCTATAATGAACTGGCCAATTATATCGTTTGAGGTAACCAAGAACCCTAACAGGCTTAACTATTGGCCTCACAAAGAGGAGAATGGTGAGGTACTATATGAAGGCGACTACATAGACTTAGAAGGCATAGAGGTAACATCTGTTAAGTCAACTCCTAGTGGTAATCAAGAAGCTCAACTATTGTCTTATGACTATGAGCCTAAAACAAGACTTACCACAGATAATCACACCATTACAATATCTACTAGAGGTAGAATAGACGGTGTTGATACCACAATAGAGAGAACTCTTAATATCGGCCTAGCAGTAAGTAGCAGGCTTATGAAGGAGGCTGACAGATCCGTGTTCTTCTTAGAGGATGATTGGGATCCAGAAGGCATGGAGGTTGAATATACCTTCGACAACAGTGAGACTGAGTTAGTCCATATACCTGCTAAGACTGAAGGAGTATGTAGTTGGGTACCTGAGAAGATCACTGAGGTAGGCTGGAAGGGTATAGAGGTTAACTACAAAGGCTTCAAGACAATGACGAGAGCGTTCGGCGTTAAGAACATAGGTAATCTTAATGAGACAGATTGGGAGACAATCTCAGCAGTATCACAGGCAGGTCTAGCAGCTAACTGGTGGAGTATTGGTGACACCAAGACAGTGTACCTTAAGGCACCTAATGAGATAGGTTACAAAGAGACAACAGCTTGGCAGGGAGGACTCAACACCTACAGGATTATAGCGTTCGATCATAACATGGATGTAGAGAGTCCTAATAGACACACCATTACCTTTGCATTGGCAACAAGTTCAATGGATGTATACGACTATACGATAGTAGACAAGTTACCTGATAAGTTAGAAGGAGAGACGGGGTCTAGAAAGACGTATGCAATATCCAAGGATGAGATGGGCCAGTACTACGACTTATATTATTATAATAACAGTACAGAGTTTGGGGTATCTAAGCATTATATAGGTAGAGCAGAGTGCTTGAGTGGATATAATGGCAAGAAGATCATGAGAGTAGAGTTAGAGGTAGCTCATGCTGGAGGTATGATGGCTACACCTAATGATGGTAGTGAATACAGTGGTGTTAAGTATAGTTGGGGTAAGGGATGTAATCTTAGAGAGATATGTAAGAAGTATCCAGAAGCGATGCCTAAGGATATGCAAGCAGCTCTCATAGATGTAGTTAAGAGTCAGAGAGACACAGCACTTGAAGAGTATCCTTGGCCACTAGATGCAGCATCCTCTAATCGTTGGGACTTCAATACTAAGATAAGAACCCAGTATGATAGAGTATATATAGCAAGTTGGATGGAGTTAACAGGTTCAGGCAGGAGTAATCTAATGTCAGCAACGCCTCCTGGACTAACAACAATACAAGGAGCTGATGAATCTGAGTGTTGTAAACAGTTTGAATATTACAAGAATGGGGGCTCTGCTCTGAGACTTAAGTTCGGTCAGTTAGGTACCACAGTATATGCAACGTCTTATCCAACTAGATCTTATGAAGCGTTCAGATGGATACCTGCTTATCTATCTACACCGGAATACTTCTCGAATTACTATGCTTGGGTAGGTTATGATGGTGACTTGCAGAACTACATATGGTCAACAACAGATGCGACTGCTCCGTTTGTGCCAATCTATACTGTATAAGAGGAGAAGAGATTAATGGACTATTATATATGCATTAAGACTTATGAAGGTAGAGACCTAACAGGCAAGAAGGTTACAATACCAATTGGTTCAAGATTAGAGGTTAAGGGAGACTTCCTGTATTGGGAGTCTATCCCCTTATGTACATGGCGAAGTGACGTAGCTAAGAAGAACTTTGTGTGGGATGATAACTTTGAGTTAAGAGTATGGTATCAGAATACAATCCTAGACGGAGATAGAGTAAGGACTTGGACTGAGAGAGTACCTAACTACGATGATAAAGGTAGGATTATAGGTACGAGAGAGGTTATAATGCACGGCCCTTATAAACCTGAAGAGGTACTCTATATTAAAGAGCACTACCCTGACTTGGTACAGGCTGGTGAGGTTATAAATTACAGTGATGGGTTCTACAAGGCGGATATAGATAGATTAGAATCATTGGCTGAATATTGCAAGAGTATTGCAAATACTTAAGGTTATATTATATAATAGAAGGTGTAAGTGAGGAGGTCATACTCTCTGTCTAAAATAGAGAGGGCCTCTCTACAGCACTAATTAAATGAATAAATCTTGGACGATATTGCCTTAAGTTAAAGTAAATCAATTATGTTAAGTTTGAGAGGCTCTAAGGTTGAACAAGGAGCCTCTTAGTTATATTAAGGGTAATATCATTGAGGAGATAAAAAAGTGGCAATACCAGGAGTAACTGATGTGTCTCAGCTGACTTATAAAACTACAACACGTCAATACCTAGACAGAGAAGGCTTAATAGAATATACAAATAAAATAAAGAGCAAGATTGCAGAGGATATCACAGCCGATCTTGGGGAGAAGATAACGGCGGAAGCTAGAGCTCGTGCCGCAGGAGATATTGTTCTACAACAGAGTATAGACAATCTGCCTGCTAAAGCTTACTCTAAAATAACAGCTGTATCAGGATCTACAACTACAGTCATAGAAGCTTCGGGTAAGGATAATGAATTAAAGTTAAAAGCCGGAAGTAATGTAGCCTTAGGTGTAGATACGACCAATAAGGCAATCACAATCAATGCCACTGATACAAAATACAGCGCTGCTACAACAACTGCACCGGGCCTGATGTCGGCAGCAGATAAGGTTAAGTTAGATGGTATTGCTACCAATGCTAATAATTATACCTTATCACCTGCAACATCAACCACGCTAGGTGGTGTAATGGTTCCTGCTGACTCCGGAATAGAATTAGCTTCAGACGGTAAAATTAGCCTTACTAAAGATAAGTTAGTGCAGATGATAGGTGCCTTCACAGGAGCAACAGCAACTACAGCTGGACAAGCAGGTCTTGTACCGGCACCTGCCAAGGCAAGTACAAGTTTATACTTAAAGAGTGATGGTACCTGGGGAACACCTCCTGATACAGTGTATACTCATCCAAATTCAAAAGTAGAAGCGGGTACATATAGATCAGTAACAGTTGATGCACAAGGACACGTAACAGCAGGTACTAAGCCTATAACACTTAATGAGTATGGTATTACTGATGCTTATATAGAGGGAGATACTATACACCTAGGTACAGCCACAATTACCCCACTAACAAGTAGCAGTGTTTCAGTCGCAAACAATACTGCAAGTTGGGGAAATTCTGTTGTAGTGGGAACAGTAGGAGGTAAAGACCTTAAGTTCACGATGCCTGCTAATCCTAATACCTGGAGAAGTATTAAGGTAAATACAGATACTACTATAAGTGCCAGTACTCTTAACTTAGTAGCTGGGACAAATATAGCTCTAACAACTATAACTTCTGGAAGTGTTGCAAATGTTACAATAGCAACTAGCGGGTTAGGTACTGCGGCAGCTAAAAGTGTAGATTACTTCGCTATTGCAGGCCACAATCATGATAGTGTCTATGTAAAGAAGAGCGGGGATACCATGACAGGTAGGTTAACGGCCTCGGGCAAAATATCCGTGGCCATAACAGGATATTCCTGGATTGGAGGAAAAACAGTCACAAATGCCGCAATCTCCACTTCATCTGCCTTCGATGCATCAAGTCAACCTTCTTACTATCCAATATTAGCAGCGACAACAGGGTCAGGGAATGTTGTAAATATAGGGGGAATAACTGATAACTTCGGGTTCTACGGCTATCTAAAAGACAGAATAGCTAATGGCACTGACTGGAACTTCTGGGTAAATACAGCAACTGGTAATTGGACAAGCTCTGGACAAATTAAAGCTACTCAGTTCAATGGACCAGCGACAGCCTTAACCTCTAAAAGTATAGGATCTGCAGCAAAACCAGTATACTTCAATGCAGACGGTATACCTGTAGCTATAGGTTATACAATAGAAAAGAGCGTACCTCCAAATGCGGTGTTTACGGATACCCACTGCACAACAGGATTAGTAACAAGTAACTCAGCAACGGGAACATCTAATGTAGCTGCTGCTAATGGCAGTGTATACCTCAACTTAAAGGATGACTCTACAATCCGCAACTCTCATAAGATTGTAGGAGATGGAGCAGCCTCTGTAACTAGTGATGCTAATGGTACAATCACTATTACATCAACTAACACTACGTACACTGCAGGCACTGGAATAACTCTTAGCGGTACCGCCTTCAGCAACTCAGGTGTTAGGGCTATCAGCTCAGGCTCTGCTAATGGTACTATATCTGTCAATACTGGGGGTACTACAGCAAATGTAACAGTAAAAGGCTTAGGTACAGCTGCCTATGAAGCAAAGGATTCCTTCGCTACTGCAGGCCACTCGCATGGTAATGCCACACAATCGTCTGCGGGATTTATGAGTGCAGCTGATAAAAAAGCCCTTGATAATCTTGCTGCTGGAGATCTGAGAGCATTAGCAAACACATGGCAACAAAAACAATCCTATTCAGCAGCTGGAACAGTTGAAGCAGGAAGTACATCGGGTTCAGGAGCAATAAACGTAACAGCCGGGGGTATATGGGCAGCAGGAGGCATCTTAGGTAATAAGGTCTACAATGCGGTATGGAATGACTTAGCAGACTGTATCCCTGTAGATGATGATGTAGAATTAGAACCAGGAAGATGTTATTGCTTCAATGGCACAAACTATCACAAGTCCAGTAAATACTTAGCCGACGGCATAATAGGAATCCACTCTGATACTTACGGCATGCATATGGGGGCCAAACAAGGTGTTAAACAAATGGATGTTGCAGTAGCTGGGTTTGTTCTTGCATATGTAGACCAAGAATATCCAGTAGGTACTCCTCTAACATGTGGGCCCGATGGTATGCTGGTTAAGATAGAGAGAGAAGATAAGATTGAGTATCCTGAAAAAATTATAGCTACATATTGGAAAAAAGAACCAGAGGAATACTGGGGCAGTGAAACTCAAAAAGTCAAAGTCAATGGTAGAAAGTGGGTTAAGATAAAGTAAGGGGCTCTTATCTTAAAAAAAAATAAAATTGTGTTGTATTAAATGCTTGACCTTATCTACAAAATAGGTTAATATATAAATGTAAATAAGGAAAAAGCAGATTATATCAAAAAAAAATGCGACTTATTATATAGTTTAGAATCTTACAAGGAGAAAAATAAAAAAATGTCAGATTGGAAGACAAACAGAAGAGCTGCAGGAAAGGCAGCTGGCGAAGCTAGATGGAATGCACAGGTAGATCTTATTAATTTAGATGAGACAGCAAGACAGTTAGGTTATGCTCTCGCAGATAAGTACGGCTTCGGCGCGGGCAGTGAAGAAGGATTACTTCTTGCAGGCTATGCTGTAGATGCTGTTGAAGGCTATGATCTCGGAGAGTTCTCTAAAGATGATATGGCTAAAGTAAATCAGATCTTCGACTCTATGGCTAAAGCAGATGTCAAGAACTTCAAAGATGCTCTTAATAATCTTAAGGTTCAGCGTGCTGCAGCCTACGAAGTCTACAAACCAAAGGCAGCTAGACAGTTCTCCATGCAGGACTTCAACAAAGCTCTTGGATCAATTAAAAAAGGTCTCGATAGACTTGGACTCACTGCTGGCGAAGCAGAGGATGCCCTTGATAAAATTATAGATATCTTAGATACTTACTTAGACTAAAGACAAGGCGGGGACAAATAGAGAAATGCCGGACTGGAAGGCTAATAGAAGAAAAGCAGTAACTGCCCTAACAAAAGCTGGGAGATACGGATACAGCTTTGCTTACGGTAAAGCATGCAAAGCTTATGGTCTGGCAAATGCCCTTGCCTATAAATATGGCTATAAAGGTGAAAGTACACCTGGAAGTAAGAGAACAGAACGAGAGATCCTAGCGGACTACGTAACCTCTATAATATATGAGAGGCCTCTTGAAAATGACCCTATCAACAATCCTAATAAAGGTGAGAGATTAAATAAAATCTTTGAGTCTATGGATCCTGAAGATGTTAAGGACTTCAAAGAGGAACTTAAAGAGCTCAAAAAGGACTATGATGAAGGCTATACCGAATACAAGGTAAAGATAGGCAAAAGAGATGTTATGGCTAACTTCAATAAAGCTATAAGTGCTATAACAAAGGGTCTAGAAGGATTAGATATAGAGGAAACAAGGAAAGTAAGCGTAATGGATGAGATCTCAAATATCTTAGAAGGCTTACTAGATTAGAGAGGGGAGGGTTGTTCATGATAAAACATGGGAACTCATTGATGAAGATAGAGGTATCCTTGAGGAACAAGTATAGCGCTTAAAAGAGCTTGAAAAAATCCGCTGAAATATAGTGAAAACCTCAAGACTTAAGGTTATACTATATATAATCAAGGAAGAAAGGAGGGGTTGGTTCTTCAGATTCTGAGAAGATGAGGGGGAGTCAACCCATTGTTAGTTAAATTAGGAATAAGGTATGGCGTATATAAGATATATAAGAGACCGTATGAGGGGTAACTCTATGAATGGTGGAAACCATTGGATAGAGTTGCAAGCCTTAGGAGATGATGGTACCAACTACGCTCTTAATAAAACCGTAACTGGTAATACAGAAACACCAGCTGAAGGCAACTACAGTGTACTTGTTGATGGAAAAACAGGGGAATGGGATACTTACTTAAATCCAGGTGGTGGTGATGCCTGGGTTATGGTAGATCTAGGACAACTATATGACGTGAGAAAAATAGTAGTCTACCCCTACTACCATGATCACAGAACCTATTATAATACAGAAACCTCCGTATCCTTAGACGGTAAAACCTGGACGGTAATAAATGAAGAGGCTAGTAGAGTAACTTCGAGCTCTGGAACGAGCATGATGGTCACCTTCAATATAAGTGGGGGGGGTACTAATATGAGTACAGACACAACTAAACTCCCTGACATTTATAGAAAAATACCTTATCTATCTAATGAAACAAATAGCAGTGCATACATTGTAGGCACATACAAGCACAATGTAAGTACTATTCTAGATATAGATATAGAACCTGTCACACTCAAAGATGAAAATTGGAGTACGTTCTATGGTTCAGGATCTGCAGATAACTCCGCAGGCACATTCACCTGGGGCTTTGGCCGTAAAAATAGTACGGGCCATACCCAGTTAAATGTAGATATATATGGTATATCCGGCAAGAATAGTGGTGGTGGCACCTTCACAAACTCATGCACCATAATAGGACCTATAGACTTCAGAGTAGGGTACAGATATCATTTACAGCTAGGGTGGCAAGCAGTAACGTATAAATCTATAACCAAAACAGATGAGTATAATGCCGTTACAGACTCAACATACAACACCTACAATGGCAAACAAGTTGTATTCGGGACGGGAGGAACAGGTAATACTTATGACAAGCCTGACGCTATCTTTGCTAGAACTTTAAATGGTAGCTTAGATACGGGAGAACCTGCTTGGGTTAGAATATATGGCTTAACTATATACGAAGATATAAACTTATCAACACCTGTACGCAAATATATACCAGCTCAGAGGAATGACGGAGTGTTAGGTTTATACGAGACTGTTGAAGGCAAGTTCTTCACCAATGCAGGCTCTGGTTCATTTGTAACTGCAGTAGCTGGAACTTGGGGGGGGGGTGTATAATATGACACTTAAAGGCCCAACAAGCACAACCAATACAACCCAAAAGTCCTGGGATATGATGTCTACTACAACTACTCAAACTCAGAAGCTAACAGCAGTAAATAAGTTCAGTGTATCTGGACTGAGTAGTACAGGCATGACTGAAGAGGGATTCTGCAATAGAACGTATACTACTGCAGCAGGATCTTATGATTATGTAACGAAGTACAGTGTATCTAAAGGTGCAGCGGTAATAGTCCAGAGCAATAATACGTATGGATCTAGCCTAGTTCTAGCAGGTATGGGCGTAGGAGGAGATGTAATAGGCGACAACGTATACAACGCAGTATGGAATGATATGGTAGACTGTATCGAAGTACCAGAAAATACCATATTAGAATACGGAAAGTGTTATACATATAATGGCAAGGATTACGTGCCTAGTACTAAATACTTAGATGATGGTATTATAGGAATACATAGTGATACAGCAGGGTTCTATGTAGGGGCCAAGCCTGAATCAAAATGTCTGGAAGTTGCGGTGGCAGGCTTTGCTCTAGCTTATGTAGATAAAGTATATAAACCAGGTACTGCTCTGACATGTGGTCCTAATGGATATCTAACAGAATTAAAAGAAGAGGATATAGAAATGAACCCTCATAAGTTAGTAGCTACGTTCTGGAAAAAAGAGTGGGCGACATGGTGGGGATTCAATAGACCTCTATGTAATGAGCACATTATAGAAGTTAACAATAGAATGTGGGTAAAGGTAAAATAATATGGCATATGGTTATGACGATGGAAATAATCCAGTAGCAGTTGCAGCTTTAGGCGAAGCTAATACATTTACAGGGCCTGTAGAGTTCAGCAATGCAACAGCTAGTACTAGTACTACTACAGGCGCGGTTGTAATAGCAGGTGGTTTGGGAGTACAGGGTAATATATATGGCTCAAAGGTTTGGGGTTGTGTATGGAATGACTTGGCTGACTGCATAGACGTTCCAGAAAATACTGAACTGGAATATGGTAGGTGCTATTGCTTTGATGGTTATAGATATTATAAATCTGCTAAATACCTTGATGATGGTATAATAGGAATTCACTCAGATACTGCAGGGTTCTGCATGGGCAGAAGAAATGATGTAGAACAAATGCATGTTGGCGTTGCTGGGTTTATATTATGTTATATAGATAGGGAATATCCTGTAGGAACACCCCTAACTTGTAGGGAAGAAGGAATGTTAACTAAATTAAAAGAAGAAGATATATCAAAGAATCCACATAAAATCGTTGGTACATTCTGGAAAAAGGAGCCTGCTGAAAAGTGGGGTCCTGAGGGAAAGGAAGTATTGGTGGATGGAAGAATGTGGGTAAAGGTGAGGTAAGAAGAAAATGACAAGTACTACCACTCATTCTAGTCACAGTTCTGTGGGCCATTCAAGTCATGCGAGCTCTCAAACACCTCATAGCAATCATGCAAGCCACAATAATTCTGTTAGTGTCCCTAGCTTCTCTAAAAACAGCCACACTGCCTCAGTGGGTGGCGTAGATTGGTCAAGTTCAGTTACTTCTAATAAATTGGGAGTTTATGGAAGTTCAGGAACTTTAAGCCAATTATTATCTGTTGCAGATCAGATGAGGGGTAGAGTAACAAGTTCTACTTATACTGATAATACCTCATTGAGCTCTGCGGGAAATGGCTCGGCTGCTCCTAATAAAAACACTAAAATAACTTCTTCTGATGCTCAGAATCTAGTAGGTTATGCTGGTGCCAGATATGCGGCGAGATATCAGCCTTATACTTACACCTGGAACATTGTTGCAGGCAATGGAGGACATGCTTCCCATCAAAATTCATCAGTGTCCCAGGGTATATCAAATCCAATAGCAGCACAGTCCATACATTCTAATACTTCCGGGGCTTCACAACATGGTAATTCCTCAGGAATGCAGAATGCAGTAAAACCTGCAACAAATTATCCTCAGGAAACTTTTTCAAGAGCCTCAGGAAGTAAGATTACATCTGCGGATAAAGCATCTATATTAAATATGCTTAAAAATGAAACATTGACTAAGTGGACAGGTCCTGGAAGTAAAGGTACCTTTACTTTTTCCGGGACTAATAGATATCCCCACTCCAGTCATGCTAGTACTCATACTGGCCATGCAAGTCATAGTAGCCACCATAATACTTGAAAAATTAATCTTATATTTAAAAAAATGAATAAAGTGAATATAAAATGTTTGATTTAAAATTGGGTTTTAAATGTAATAATAATTGTATACATTGCGTTGTTGCTAATAAAAGAGCCGCAGGAATGCTACCCCTAGAGGAAATAGAAAAAATTATTTCAAGAGTACCTGAGGGTGAAGGAATTCAACTTACGGGCGGCGAGCCTAGTATTCATCCACAATTAGAAGACATATTGAAAATATGTAGTAGAAATAAGCACTTAATTGTGATGCAGACTAATGGCACCGGGTTTAGTAATTTAGAATTACTAAATTCATGCGCTCCTTATATAGATCATATTCACATAGCTATACATTCATCTTATTCCTGGATACACGATGATATTGTGCAGCAGAAAGGAATGTGGGATAAAACTATCCAAGGCTTTAAAAATTTAATAAATTATCAAAAAGAGAAGAAGCCTTCTTTGTGCATAACCACTCAAACAGTTCTGTCTAGAAAAAACATACCTTCCCTGTATGATACTTTTACCTTTATTCAGAGTATGCTACCGGGGGTGTGCATGTCAATGACTTTTCCCCACATCATGGGTAATGCATGGAATAATAGAAAATCTATAATTTTTAGGTATTCTGAGTATAAAGAGGAAATCCAGAAAACTTTAAAAGCTTATAAAGATTATATTTTTACGGAAGCTATTCCTCCTTGCTATTTATACCCTTATCATAGAGAAGTATGCACAGCAGAAAAAGATTTGATAACTGACTTTTTAAGTGGGCACCATACTCGAGTAGGAGTTGATTTTTCAGATTCTATAAAGGAAAAGGATTATTGCCTCCTTGATTTAAAGAGCCATAAAAAAGCCCCTTTATGTCTAGAATGTAATTTATATAATGAATGCATTGGCGTTTGGGAAGAGTATATAGATCTTTTCAAAGAAAAGTTAGATTTGTACCCTATTAAGGAAAAAAGAGAGAAATGAAAATAACATACAAGAATCCATGTACAAAACAAGCACAAGATAATTTATTTTTAACAGAATTTAATAAAACCTCCCCTGAACTACAAATATGGAATTTAAAGAATGCAGAGGAAGCTTCTTTGATAGACTTTCTTAAAAAGAAAAGTTTGCAAAGCATCGTTTCCTTCAACTGTATGATTCTTTTACACTCTTCTAAAAGCAAGGATTACTTAACTTCTGTTAGAGAATTACTTTCTGTTATTATATCCTCCTCAGATAATCCTGTGGGTCTTATTGAAGAACTCGACCCTGATTCCTGGGGGAGATTATTTATAAATAATGTTATAAAAGGAATATCTTATCACAGAGACTTAGATAATGATTGTTTAATTTTAATAGCTCTAGAAGATACTCCGAATTTTCCTCTATCTTACTGGGAAATAGGATTAAAATTAAAAAAATTTTTTTTAGATAAAAAAGAATGTACTTCCTTGGTGAATTTCAAAAAGGAATTTCTAATCGATGAAAGCATTTCTTTTTATAAGGAACTATTAGAAGGATCTTCGAACGAAGGAATATTTTGTATGAAAGTACCTCGTTATAGAGAAACAAATAGCTCTTTCTCTATTCCTATATCCAACTCCTTTCCAGAGCAGGATGAATTTCTTAGCAAAATCTGGAAAAAGTCTAGTTCCAATTATTTATTCGAAACTTTAAATGCTTTGATTTTTATTAAAGTTCCTTTATTTTTTGAAAATGAGCTTCCAGAGTTGAAAAAAACCTTGATTTCCAAACTCTGCCTTAACAATCGAAATTATAGAGAAATAATAGATTCTAAAAATTGGGGAAAGGTTACTCTATCTGGTATGCCTGTTCTACTCACCTATACTGAAAAGACTTATGACAGTATAATATATTATATAGCGTGCCCCGGAATAGATCCTCAAGAATTTCAAGGCGCTTTTTTCGAAACTCCTTTCTCAACTGACAAGATTCTAGAATCTCTAGGTACAGAAGAAGATTTGAAAAATTTTACAAAAAAGATAGAAGGAGTGTTGGTAGATGCTGAGATTTACGGATAATGCTATTGTCCAACTAACACTAGGTTGTAATTGTAATTGTAAATACTGCTATGAGGGGGAATCTGTCAAGAAGCATCCTCATTATGTAGATTATGAAACTTTTAAAAAAGTCGTTGATTCTTTTATTTACCAGCGATGTATTCTGGGGGGCTTAGAAAGAACTGTAAACATACACTTGCATGGAGGTGAACTTTTTACTCTGCCTTTTGAAGAGATTAAAAAAGACATAGCCTATATAGAAGAAAGAAAAAAATTTTTCCCTGGTGTTACTTACTGTTTACAAACGAACGGTACTCTCATTAGCGATGAAATAGCAGAATTTTTCGCAGAGAAAGGTTTCACTATAGGCTTCAGCTGGGACGGGTATAAAGTCACTGACAGAGGATTTTCCGAGCAGCAGAATTATGAATTAATAGAGAAGTTAAGATCTTTTCATATAAAGTATGGCACTAAATTTTCTTGCCTAAGTGTTTTTTCTAGGAACAACATGAAAACTTGGTATAAAGACATGCTTTCTTTGAAAGACTTTGTTAATTTTTTTGGAGTCAATCCTATATGTACTCTTCCTCAATTCGATGACCTTATTCCCTCGTCCGGAGAGCAATGGGAGTACTGGTATAAACCTGTATTAGAGAGTTATTTAACAGATGATGCTTTTAGGGAAAGAGCCTTAGATATGGCAATTCAAGGGTTGGTTACTGAGAATTTTTGCAAGGTTACTCCTACAGAGACTCGAAGAACGGGTTGCTTTGATAGAATTTGCGGCTTTGAAACTAATATGACCGCAATTGATCCAAATTTGAATTGTTATAGCTGTGATAAATTTTTACATGAGGCAGCTTATTTTTATTTAAGAAAACCTCACAAACTTCTAGAGCCAGATTTTCTAGGGCTACAGCAAGCAAAGAGAGCATTTAATCATTATAAAAACATGTTTGTTTTAGAAAGAGAGATGGGTTGTTATCGCTGCCCCTGCCAGCATGTTTGTGCAGGGGAGTGTCAATCTTCTAACATTTCTAAAATAGGAAAGCCTAAGCTTAAGGATACTCCTTGTGATGCATATATTAAGATATATGAATTCATCAGAGAACACTGGCTTGAAATGATTGCTCATAATGAGATTCAAGGTGAAGTACCTTTAATAGATTTTACCCCGGAGGCCAAGTATCAGGCGGAGAAGCAAGGGTATAATTTATATATAGATCTGGAAAATAATATTCTTAAAGCAAAAAAGAAGGAATTAGTATGATTGTTAGATGTAGCCGCTGTGGTAAGATAATAGAAAACACTTTTGTTCGTTTAGAGAGTTCCATAATAGTAAGTAATATAACTCCTGATGGTCTTATTGAGAATTGCAATAATATGAAAGAGAGTACTGCAGAATTATTGTGCGGGAATTGTTTTAATGATTATTGTGACTGTTTAAATCAGCTTAATGAAAAATATGACAAAGAAGCTCTTAACGTCGTAGTAGATATTGTAGATGATATTCAGTATTCCCCTTCCACATGGGATACTGAGGATCTGGCTAAGATGGTTGAAGTTGTAGACGACGAGGATATTGTTTATGATTCAGAAAATAGTTAAAGATATTACTTCTGATAAGATGTCTCCCTTTTTGGAGAGAATTAACGACCACAATTTTAACAATGTTTTTGAAGAGAATTCTTCTTTATACTTAGGATATGTAAAAGAACCTTTTCTAGTATATAGATACCCTTCTCTTGATAATTTTCCTAGATATTCTATTCAAAAACCAGATACAATATATCAAGATACCTGGTACTCTGAAGGGGATAAAATAGCTGTCTGCTTTTTAAAAAATTCATATACTTTTGATAGTTCAAAACTTATAAGTATTCAAGAAGCTCTCTTGAAAAACTGGAAAAGCGCCGAAGAGACAGAATTCTACATTAAATCCTTTAAGTCTGATACTTTTATGAATTTGCCTTTATCTAAAATAAGATGGTCTTTATTTTGTTGGTGCAATGGGGATTTGTTAGTAATAAGTCTTGAACCAGAATCTGGGGTAATAACTTTAGATTGTGCTAATTCAGGAAGAGAATGGAATGGGGATACAGAAGGAGCTTTTAATTTAATTATTTCTATTTTGGAAAATATTTTAAATATAGAGTGAATTGCCTTTGACTAAAGCAAGGGATTTTCTTGCTTAGGCTTTGATAAATGATAGAAAATAAAATTTTAAATATATCTCTTGATAATACAAGTACTTTAGACATAGAAAAACTTTTAAAAAGAAGTAGCTGCAATATTTGGGAACTGAGATCAGAGAATTTCTTGAAAGACAAAGAAGATCTAGCCATCACTATAATTAAAAAATTAAAAGGAACAGGTAATATTTCTATGCCTGTCACGTTCAGTAAGCGTATAATTTATGAATCCTTGCCAGATATGGTTATGGCATCTACCTTTTGGAGTCTTGATCAGATTCTAGAGAGCTTAGAATATGCTACTCTTAATTTTCTACCCTGCACTCTGGTGATTTTTAGTGATTCACGGTCAGAAGTTAGGGAATCCTACTTTACAAAAGCTTTAGAAGCTAAAAAACGCTTCCCTAATGTTAAATTGCAGATTAGATGCGACTGGACTCCTTTGCAAGATCTTTTGAAGTTTCTTAAAGAAAATAATTTAGAAGAAGAGTGGTTAGTGGATCTTCCATTATGTATAGCAGAGAAATACAATCTTAATGTAGAGGATACTATTATTTCAGAAACCTATGACAGCGTCAATGGCTTAGCCTCTTATAATTTCTTAAAAAAGATACGGGATCATATAAAGTACTCTAAATGCAAAGAATGTAAGAGTATTAATAACTGTTGGGGCATATGTAAGGGCAACCCTTCTCTGAAGAATTATATAAATCCTTTAAAATCAGAAAAATTTTATAGGAATACTAATGATCTTTGTGATGATATGTATTCAATTCACATTAGCAAAAATAATCTTGAGCCTCCATATTCCTCACAACTAGATCTACCCCTAAGTTTTAGAAATCATAAATTTTCGAGAGACCTGGTTTTTAAGCACCCTAATATTATCGAATTTTTTACTTTAAAAGAGCCTGTATATTATATATCAAGGAATGTACCCGAGGTTTTTGAAAAAGATGATAGAGGAATTTATTCTTTATCTTTTCCTTTTATAGGAAAAGATTTGGTAGACACCAATCCCCTTTTAAAGGAAAAAAGCAAAAAAGAGTATTTTATTTCAGCTAATGGATTTTTAATAGTTTTAAATATAGCGTTTAATCCAAATTGGGACTTTCATACTCAAAAATTTTTAGAGAATCTAGTGCTCAACAAAACGGAGAAAATTATAATTAAATATGGAGACCCCGAGGAAGTTATTAGAAGAGAAAGGGATATCCTTTATAGAGGCTACAGAGTGGTAGCGGGAATTTGGAAGTTTATTCCTAACAGGGGTTTAGCAGAAGACATAGCCTTTTATTGTGGGGAAATCGAAAAAAACTATGAAGATCTTTTACAACCTAAAGAGAGAATTAATATCAACAGGGGAATTACAGAAATGATTCCTTCTCTTACCAAGGAAGTTTTTATTACCGAACTAGAGAGGGAATTAAAAGAGGTTATAAAATGTTTAAAGTAACCGTATGCGCTATTTGTAAAAATGAAATTAATAATCTTATGGATTGGTATGAATCCGTAAGAGAAGCTGATTGCGTTTGTGTTTTAGACACAGGATCAACCGATGGCACCTGGGAGCTTTTGCAAAATCTACCTCTTATAGCTCAACAAAAAATAATAGAACCCTGGTCTTTTGGTGAGGCTAGATCTGAAGCTTGGAAATTAATTCCTTTGGATACTGACTGGGTGGTTATAGTAGATTTAGATGAAAGATTAAATAAAGGATGGAGAGGATTTTTAAAAGAAGAGATTTCTACCCCTTTTAATATAGGATTAATACCTAGAAAAGAAATATCCCCGGGAAATGTCCCTGAAATTATTAATTTTATCCCTCGTATTATTTATTTTAATAAGGATATTACTTGGAAATTTTCTGTATCAGAAGAACCCTTCTTAGGTCATACTCCTCTTTTTTCATATGGGGTGTACTCTATTAGAAAAATAGAAAAAATTGAGATGTGTCATTTTTTTGAAAAAACGAAGAATTTTCCTTTCTCTGAAAAGAGAAAGAATTTGCAAAAAATGAGGCTACAGGAATCTATCGATCTTATTAGTAAAGAGAATATATCCCCAATAGATAAAATTTTAATAGCAGAGCAGGGGATGTCCTTGTTTGAGAGTATTAGAAATTCTGAAATTTTAATAGATGATTTTAAACCTTTAATTTCATTTTTAGAAGAACAAGAGGAGGACTATTATTTATCCGAGGCAAATTATTCTTTCGCTAAAAACCTAATTTGCTTAGGAAAGGTTCTTTTAAAAGAAGATCCTAAAGAGGTTTATAATATGTGCATGAGCACGCCCTCTACTAATGTTTACTTTTCTTCCGAGTTTTTAAAATACTTTATATCCACTCTTGATAGAAGCTGTTCTTTGAGTTTTTTTAGAAAAGTTCTTGTAGATTTTGAAAAAGGAGGTATTAACTTACCCTCTGAAGCCGAAAATTTTAAAGAAATGGTTTCTTTGATAGAGCATTGGTTTAGAGCAGAGGATCGCAGTAATTTAAAAGATTTTTTAGAGAAGCTAAACGCAGTTCCTTTTAAGCCCTTTAAATATACTGTATATATTTGGATATGAATACTATTAATATATTACTTAGTGTTAACTCTTTGTTTTTAGAGCCCTTAAAGGTACTTCTTTTCTCTTTATTTAAAACGCAAACTTTCCCTATTGCTATTCACTTTTTTAATGAAGCCCTTTCTGGGGAGGAGCAAGAGAATTTAAAGAAGTTTTGTGAAAAACTATCATTTAAACTTTCTTTTTATGAGATTCCACTTTCTTTTAAAAAATCTGTAAAAGTACAAGAAAAAAAGCTGAAGGAAAATAAATTAACAGTTGAAACCTATTTCAGACTGCTAGCTCCTTTGATGCTACCTTTTCTTGATAGGATTCTATGGTTAGATGCAGATTGTTTAGTGCAGAGGGATTTAAAGGATTTCTATTTCCAGGACCTAGGGGATAATTTCATCGCTGCTTGTGATCATGCCGCCTGGAATATAGAAGGTCTTGATTTTTCTTATTTTCCTAGAAAACCTCATGGGGAATATTTTAACGCAGGGGTAATACTTTTTGATTTAAAAAAGTGCAGAAAGATAAGAGGATTTCAATTAGACAATCTTGAAAAAGTAGTGAGAATGAACACCCCTTTTTTTGATCAAGATGTCTTAAATGAATTTTTCAGAGGAAGAGTTTTATACTGTGATCCTTTAAAATATAATATGTTTTTAAATCAGGGCTGGGATCATAGTTTTCACAATCACCCCATACAATATAAATTGTACAAAGAAGCTTTTATTTTACACTATTGCTGTCCTGATAAGCCCTGGGATGTTCCTTGTATATTAGAATATGAAAAAGCTAAATATTGGTTAAATATGAGAGATTCTATGAATCAAGAATTGGAGAAGAAAAATGATCAAAATATTTGTAGATGCATTATGTGACATGTCACAGTCAAAAAAAGCTAGTTTAGGATTAGAGTGTTTTCCTTATATATTTAATATAGGAGGAGAGGAATACATTACTAGTGAGCTTGGTGAATTTGAAATAAAAAATTATCTTGAAAAAGGTATTACCCCCCGTATTGCTAGGCCCGCTTTGAATGTATGGAATAGTATGATTCAGAAAACATTTGAAAATGGAGATGATATATTTTATATAGCCTCCACCAGTAAGATGACAGGAGCATTAAATTCAATAAGAGTATCTTCAAAATTACTTGAATCAAAATTTCCAAATAGAAAAATTAAAGCCGTAGACACTCTACTTACTGCAAATGCACAAGCTTGTTTAGTAGAGGAACTCTTATCTTATAATTTTCAGGATTTGGATAGTTTAATAATTAAGACGGAAGAATTAGCAACGAAGACTTCTTACAGAGGGGTCCTTTCTAGTACAAAAAATTTTAATGAAAATAACAGACTTGAGGAAATATCATCAAAAATACCTGAGATTAAAATGAAAGAAGGGGTTGTTGTTATAGAAAAGGAATTTGACAATAAAGAAGAAGCTATTAAAAATATAATAGATGAATTAAAAACGAAAGATATAACTAGAGTTAATGTGACTGTTGCATGCGATATAAGCGAAGAAGAATTTAAATCTTATCATATAGAAGACAATATAAGAGAATTGGCTTCCTCTTATAGTATAGAGACACTTGATTCTTGTCAGTATGCTTGTTTGGGCTTAGGTACTATTAGTATATCCTGGGTAGAAAAGTGATTAAGTGATTGCGTGAAAATTTTCTATAAGTAATCCCCTCCTGACTAAAGCAAAGGACCTTTTGTTTAAATTATTTAAAAAAAAAATAAAGCCCCTTAATCTTTTAAAAGATTAAAGGGTATTCTTTCTTTAAATTATTTATATTTTCTTTTTCGCAATTTTGATTATAAATATTTGGCATAAAATCTTTTAAAACATCCGAAAGATATTGTGCAGGCTTTAATTGAACATAGTTGCAATTTGGAAAATTTTCTTTAAGAAAATTAAATTCTTTAAAATTTCTTTCTATTGTAGACTCCTTTGCCCAACAATCAGATATAATAGAGTCAGTGTATCCTGCTTTTCTTTCTTTAATTTGCCGAATATTAATACTATTTTTAATAGTTTCTATATAATCTTTATCAATGCCTAAAATTAAAATTTCATAATTATTTATTTGGTTTAATAGAAATTTAAAAACATCTCTTTCAAAATACATCGACATTAAAATTCTATTAGATTCTGCCTCTTTAAGTTGCTTTATACATTCAGATATGTATTTATTTCTATCACACTTAATAAGCTCAAATATCTTTTTATTATTAATTTCGAATGCGTTTAGATTCAATTTAGACATTGCAGTAGTTTTTCCTAAACAGGGATTAGCAAAAATAAGCATTTACACATGTACCATATAATCAGAGAATTTTGAATATTCTTCTTTAAGAAAATTTATATCCCTTAAAATCTCATGAAGTTTCGTTATATTTTCAGTCAAGACTTCCTCGGGCATAAATTCATATATATTAGAATAATACCCGAGGTTTATAAAAAAGTCTATAAGTTCTTTTGTTTTAATCTCTAAATTATCTAGAAGAGACTGCATATTTACAGCCTCCTGAGCAACTTAAAGAGCATGTTGTAGAACAGCTAGCTGCACCACAATAAGTGGAACAACTTGAACAAGATGCTAAATAACTGGCTGATCCAAAAGGTCTTGAAGAATCTGTAGACTCAGTACTAGAGCAAGTATTCTTGCAGAGAGTATTACAACTCTCTAAACAGCTAGTACTGCAGCCGTCCAAGCACCCGTTTTTGCAGCCTCCTGCACTGCACATCGTAGCACATGCATTATTTGTACAATTACCTGTGCAAGAACTTGCAAAACATTTCTGGACACACCCAGTTGTAAAACAGTCTGAAGTGCAACTCCTAATACATCCTGATGCCATTGTTCTCGTCTCCCATCTTTAATATTCAAAAAGTATATACTTTTAATTTAAAAAATTCGTATTTTTTTAATTTATTAAGATTTTTATAAAAATATTCCCTAATATCAGGAATCAAAGAGAGATCTAAATTGTTTAATTGCAAACTACATTTAATTGTGATAATATTGTTTTGAATATGGAAAGAATCTTCCTGAAATTCCTGTGAAGAAATTCCCTTTTTTGTTTTTCCTTGTATTATTTCTTTTGATTCTTCTAATTTCATTGAATAAAACCCTTCTCTTTTAATTCCTGAAAACTACGTTTTACTGTTTCATATTTACCAATATTAGCTATTATGTAGGATAAGGCATTTAAAAAAGTAGCCCAGTTATTTAACAATTTTATGTAGTCTTCGTTTATTATTTCTCCTAGAAGTTCTTTACCTTCTTCATTTTGAGCGATTTCTCTGAAGGAGGATATAAGTTCCTGGCACTCCTCCCCATTAATTGGTAATTTGTAAAATTTTAATTTTTCCATGGTAATATATCTTCCTCCGAGAGGTGTTTTATTTTTCTATATTCTTTTTCATATATAGATGCCCATTTGCACAGAAGTTTTGTCACCTCGCAGATATGAGTAGTTCTTATAAAATCTCCATATTCTGCATAGCATCCTCCTATACAGTAGGAACATTCTGGCTCAAACTCACATTCTCTACATTTTTGTTCCTTAGTACAATTTGATCTTATAGATCCTTTTTGAACAGCTGTAAAGTTCTCAGGATGAATAAAACCTTCCTCTACATTGCCCACACACATGACATTATTTTTTCCATTTTGAGTATGAGCTAGCCATCTAAAGCATGGATAAATTTTTCCATCTATAGCGCAACACGGCATACGACCAGAACCACAGCGGCCTTCTCTATAGAAGCTGTCGCTCTTTTCCTCCGAATTTCCATGATCTAAAATAAGCCAATATAAATCATCAGAATGGCTCAAGACATAATCGCAACACTTCGCCAGCTGTCTATCTAATTCCTCCAGATCAGAATTTGTCAAATGCATGTCTTCCATTATAAAATTCTGATTAATCCATCTTAGGCCTAATTCTTCATGCATCCATTTTAAAGATTCATACAAATAAGGTATAGATGACTTAGCACAGGTCGCCTTTGTCATCAAGCTCTCTATAGGAAACCACGTCTTATACCAAGGCCACCACCTCAGGATAGTATCAATACTTCCTTTTCCATCAGGAAAAATTCTATTCATATCATGGATTTCAGGACACCCATCTATAGATACTCCTAAACTTAAAACCTCATGCCATTTCTCACAGAATTTTCTCACATCCTCTCTTTCAAAGAGAGTACCATTAGATGATATAGAAGTTCTCCACCCTCTTGGAAGGGGATTTTTCATAAGTGCATTTTTAGTATTTATTCTAGTAAATATTTTATCAAGCAATTCAGGATCTATGAGAGAGTCCCCCCCAATAAAGTCCCAAATAACACCCTCATAAAGCCATTTTTCTTCCTCATCTTCTCCTATTTTAAGGAAGTCTTCTTTTCGGTCTAAAGAATCATAAATTAGATCTACGAATTTATAAGCAGTATTTAAATCTATATTTTTATTTTGTTTGCAAGTCTCATAACAATATTTACAACGAAGATTACAATTTTCCGTAGTGTTAATTGTACAATTGAGAGCATCAAAAGTTGACCAATTTTTAATCATTTTTTATCCTTGAATATTTAAAATACTTATTTTTAATCTAAATATTGGGTTGCTCCGTTTTTCACATATACATATCATTTAAAGCTAATTTTGCTGAAGATGTAGAAGTATTAGAATTGCCTCCATAACATTCTGACGCACATGGAGCTCTTTTACAAGGAGTTCCTGTACACGTACTCGAACATGCCCCTGAACTGCAACTTGAACATCCATCAGTCTTACATGTGGTGGAGCAACTATTCTTGGTGCAAGCAGTTCCACAACCTTCACATCCTCCCTGACAATCGGAACATCCATCTTGATCACAGGAGTTACTGCACCCATTTTTATAGCATCCTACTCCGCAGCCTTCACATGCGTCGGTGCACTTATTCGAACATCCGTCGGCGTTACATGTAGTGGAGCAACTATTCTTGGTGCAAGCAGTTCCACAATTTCCCGAACAAGCATCAGTCGAGCAACTGTTACCACAGCTTGAAGAACATGTATTTGCACAGCTTCCTGTACAATTAGAATTTACACACGCATTTGAGCAGTTATCGCTACAACTGTCCCCACAATTTCCTGAAGAACAGCTAGTCTGGCAGCCACTGGAACAGCCTGTCTGACAGGTACTTATACAGGTCGCAACACAAGAGCCTATACACCCAGAAGAGCAGTCAGCCCTTCGAGCCATATCTTTAGTCACAACATCAATTTGATTGTACCAGTCTTTATAAATCAAATGACCATGGGAATAATCTTTTCCCGCTGCATAATTGGGAAATTGATATCTATAGTTTAGTTGCTGTGAACTCTTAGCTGTTTCATCAGTGACAGCCTGCATTAGTTCGTCTGTAACTCTATCAAATTGAACAGAAGGAACCAATGTCTCTGATGTCGCGGACATGCCCCTGGCTAATCTAGCTTTAATTAAGTTAACATAAAGACTTTTAACATCGGCTGCTGTGAGTCTACTCTTCCCCTCTTTAAAATTATAAGTAGCCATTTATTCCTCTTCTTCTTGAGGCTCCTCTATTAACAAATCCCCATTACGCGAGATAAAGGTATAAGGAACTTCATATTTTTGTGATATCTCTTTTCTCCACCTATACTCATTTATTCTGGCTTCTACGAAGGCATCACAAATTCCAGCCCAGTAATCTGCCATTTGCTGCTCGTTGAGAGCTGAAAAATCCTGAATAGTTCTAAGATACTCTAAAGTTGTATTTAGACTTGTTATGATATACATAGCATCCGTTTTTTCATTTTCATTTAATTTTTTACCAGTGTCTACAATCATTTAATTTTTCCATTTCGAGTAATTATGTGTTATATTATATATAGTTGTGAATAGAGATCTTCTATAATTTTAGGTGGCAGGAGGAGAAGATATACCCCGATGAATTACTTAACATCCATTCTCGACAAGCTCAAAGAGCATGAAGTACAACTCAATAACATAAACGTCTTTCCTATAGCAGACAAGGATACTGGAACCAATCTCTACAAGACCTTAAATGTAGAGGTAGATGCTGACAACTTCAAAGACTTCCTATTCAAGTTATCCGACAAAGTTCTTTACTCAGCTAGGGGATCTAGTGGCAACATACTAGCACTATACCTCCTCGGCCTCAAAGAGAACTACAATGACAACATAGTAGAGACCTGTAAGAGCGCAGCCCAATTTACATGGAACACGATGTATGAGCCTCAAGAGGGTACGATACTCACAGCCATGAAGGCCTATCCAACAATCTTTGAAGACCCCAAACAATACATAGGAGACTTCTACAACAACGTTTTAGATTGTCTTATGAGAGGACCGGACTTACTACCTATCTTGAAGTGGCACAACACAATAGACTCAGGAACCTTAGGGTTTACATACATCTTACAAGGACTATATGAGGCTATAGTAGGTGAATCCTTACCAACACCAGAGCTCACTTTGCCCTCTGTAGACACCTCAATCACACCTGAAGAGAAGACTTATTGCGTAGAGCTATTACTAGAGGGCAACCACAAGGAGGAGCTAGGATTCCTCAAAGATTACGGCGATGAGTTGATAATCCTTACCTTAAACAACGAAGCCACCAAGCTTCACATCCACACAGATGACTATCGAGAGGTTATACGCAGAGTAGAAGAGGTAGCTCAAATTAAGGCCACAAAGGTAGACAACATGAAGGAGCAAGGCAAGGCTTGACAATTTTAAGGTGTTGTAATATAATTATATTAGAGAGGTGTATTAAGTATAAGCAAGACTCTGTCTTTGTGCAACCTCCCAACCAACCTCCCTATTATGTAAGCCGACAAGGCCAAAGGATAAGCAAGAGTAGTTCAGGGAAGTTCAAGTTCAATGTTAAGGGCGAGACATACTTCACAACTATTAAGAGGAAGAAGTCTACCTCTAACTTCACAGTAGATATTATATTTGAGAACTATATAAGAAGGGATCTACCAGCATCTCTAATTGATAAGATGAGGAGAACACAATATGGGGAACTTTGGAAGTTACAGCACTCAGAAACCCCTAAAAATGTTATACTTATTAGAAGTGAACTACTCTTCAGCTAAAGACCGAAGAGCTTCTTTTTCAAAGCATCACCACTTTGATTTTCTACTTCAACGGATACTCCACAAATCTCTGAGTTACAAAGATTTATTTCCATATCCTCCATAGACATAACTTCCTGCTGTTCCAGCAGTAGACTAGATTTTATCTCCTCTAGTAAGATTTTTAGTGCATTTTCTTTCAGATTTAAAGCAGCATTTTGATCCCTAATTATCTCTGCTTCATATTTTGGACAGATCCAAGTTCGATCAGATAGCTTTAAATTTTTGTTAACATAACCACAATGATTACAAGTTTTGGAACTTGGATAGAATCTATCAGATTTAATTATAAGGCAATTGTTGGATTTAGCTTTTTGCTCAAGTCTAGTTACAAAGCTATACCATGAACAATCAACATAATTTTTGGCATTATGAGAGAACTTCATCATGCCTTGAAGATTTAGATCTTCTATTCCTATGATATCGTAGGTTCTTACTAATCTTAAAGTTTCTTTCTCCCTATAATCCCTTCTAATGTTAGCAATGTGATTCTCAAATTGAGCTAGCTTGATTCTCGCTTTTTCTCTATTTTTTGAATCTTTTTGCTTTTTCATTAGATTACGTTGTAGTCTTGTTAATTTCTTTTTGTTTTCTTGTTTTGCTTTTCTAAAACCAGGAGCAACTTCATTTAAGTCGTTAATATATAACGAATTAGGACTAAAGTCTAATCCTATAGCTTTGATAGGACAAATTGTTGAGTAGATATCCTGTTCTCTTTCAAACAAAATTGAACACCAATATTCCTCACAAGCATTTCGACTTATAGTCATACTTCTAATAGTAGCTTCTTTGAACCAACCAATCCATTTTTTAGATTTATCTTCAGCATGCCTAAATTTAACTTGCTTGAGTTTAGGAATTGCAACTAATCTGTGTTCCCAATCTAGACAATTTTTAGGAAGCATATAGATTGAGAAACTATCCCTATGTTGTTTTTTAGATTTGAATTTTGGAAAACCTACTTTTTTGCCTTTTCTTTGTTTGGTTATAGATTTAAAGAAGTTGCTGAATGCTTGTTCACAATTCCTTTGACTCTGAATCAATGGCTCAGCTATAGCATCACTTAAAAATTCGTATTTCTCTTCTCTAAGTTGTTTTGGTAGCTTACCTTTGAATTTTGAACGCTGATCTTTAGGTAGACCCTTGTTTGCATTGTACCATTCTATATGTTCAGCTAATCTCTCGTTATAAAGAAGTCTACAGCAACCAAACGTTTTATTTAGGAGAATTTTTTGATTTTTGTCAGGATATAGTCTGATTTTTAAAGACCTATGAATTATACTAATTTTATCAGACATTGATCAAACTCCTTACTAGTTTGGTTTTTGTTTGGGGATATTTTAGAACTGCAATTCTAGAATATCCTGTTTTTATTTTTATACTATAATTAGTGACCAGGGTTTAAAAGGTTGAAATCGCTGTATCCCTTAGGCTAAAGACCTAAGAGTTTTAACGATTTGGGTTTTTATAAAGACGGGGAGTAGTATACAACAATGGAACCATATAGTCTAACAATACACAACTTAATCTTCAATATAGCGCTAACCCCTGAAGAGAGTAGGTTTGACTTACAGACATTAACTATATATTTAAACAGGGATTTACCTATACAGAATAAGAGATATAATCTAACACAAGGGATTACACGCGCCTACTTACTAGCTACAGGTCATGACTTCCAAGATACCTTCACATTAGATCAACTCTGCGCTATTGTAGCATCCTTAGGTGACGAGATCATTAGCGAAGTAGGCAATGCTATCATGTACTTCGAGCAATAAAGGTTAATTAAGTTGCGTAAGTTCAGACCACCCAGACCTCCAAGAGTCAATCACAAACCTGACACCTCCCTGATACAACATGGTACAAGCAAGGAGGAGTTAGATCTCCACAAGACTATCAATCTCCTAATACCGGGAGTTAGAACCATTAAAGGAGATAGAACAGTATTAGAGGGCAGAGAGATAGACATATATATACCTAAATATAGATTAGGGATAGAATACGACGGCCTAGCATACCATTCGGAGGGCAAGACCCGAGACTATCATCTCTGGAAGACAATAACAGCAGCCAAGAAGAGGGTAAGGATTATACACATATGGTCAGATCTATGGACTAACCGAAGAGCTCAAGTTGTAGACTTCTTAAGTAAGGTACTAGGTAGGACAACAACATTACCTTATAGTGAGTGCACAATTGGTGAAGTTGGGGTGGCTGAAGGCAGTAAGTTCCTTAATGCAACACACATCACAGGTTGCGATCCGAGGGCACAAGTATTTATAGGCATATATTACAAGAACTATCTAATAACAGTAGCCTCCTTTATAAGGGATGAGGCGAGTTGGACATATCTTCAGAAGGCCGATAGAACTACATGTTGTATAGAGGAGGACTTAGTACACATATTTGAGTATATAAGGACTCACTACAATGTCACGACCTTTAGAGCTACTATAGACAGATCCTTATTTGATGGTAGTGATTTAAGACAACTTGGCTTTAGAGTAACAGAGTGTACCCCACCTAATGCTCATTGGACTCAGAATTACAAGTCTCGAGTATTGCAGGAGGGATACACAGATGATCAGATGATAAGCAAGGGGTATCATAGATTCTATGATTGTGGTGAACTTATACTAGAGTGGTGTCCTATTACTCAAAGAAGTAATCCCAAGTCTTAGTAACACTAGCATCAGGATCGGACATCCACTCATAAGCTATCATATCAACACTATCGGAGTTCATCATACAACTACACCAATAATCAGCCAAGCACATAGCTAGTACAACGTAGTAGTCGTAGTCGGTATAAGTACTATTAAGTTCAGGTGCCGAGAACCCCTGTTGCATTGCATGATCTCTTGCTACACTATAAGCTCTTTGAACTCTAGATCTAGCTTCACTAGGTGTTATACCTTCGAGTAGTTCATGCATAGATTTAGTAACAGGCGCCATATGATCTATTACATACTTAGAGGTAGTCTCATCGAAGTGTTTATCATTGAATATGCCACACTGTCTTATGATTTCCTTTTCGACAACTTCAGGCATATCTTTATGTAGTCTATCTAGTAGGCGTGATATAGAGTCCACAGAGCATTTCATTTTAGGGCTATTTAGATCTACAATTTCTATGTATTTTGTCATTTTTAAGATTTCCCTTTTGCATTTTAATAGATACCCGCTACAGTACCCTTAATTAACTTATACAGTGTTTCTATATCCTTTGAAGATAAGGTAAGTGACCCTATAATAGGCACGGGCTGATTTATAGGCCCAACCTTCTCAGCTATTTCGTGGAACGTATCATACAGACCATCTAGCTCAATATTATTATTTTCATCTAGGTATCCACTACTCATTAAGGTTGTTCTATTCTTATTTATGTAATCCTTAGCTGTTGGCGCGAAGATTCTAACTGCAGCAGGTATACACCACTTTCTCCAGTCATCTATTTTAGGACATAATTCTTGCACAGCGAACGCATATGCACCATCTTCAAAGTTCTTTATACTTACTTTCATTCTTAATTAATCTCCTAGTAACGGGTTTATTATTCTTCAACCATAAGAGGAGGTGTTAGCTCCTCTTATTTTTCCTTTTAGACTTTTTCTTAAGTCGTTGAACCTGTTGTTGTTGAGGTTGGATTGGTCCAGCTATTGTATAGGGGCATTGGATTTGGACATACGTTACCAGATGGGATAACCATTTTAGTTAGACTCTGTAACTGAGCAACCTGACCCTGCAAGCATCCAATATTAGCAGTATTTGTAGCATTATATACAGCCTGCTGTGTGAACCTATTATTATAATCTGCCTCGAACTGTCTTCTCCAAGTATCGAAGTAAGTATAGATCTCTAATCCTTTTTGATCGACTGCCTTCTCCGCTTTTCCTAATGCGATTTCCTGTTCAAGTTTAGCAATCTGCATATCCTTAGCGGAGTCGTATCTTGTAACATATTCGTCTTCTGCATGAAGAGGTGTACCATTAACCATTCCCCTGCCTCCAAACACATTACCCAAGCCATTAAGTAGATTAGGGCCCAATACACCAAGACCTGTTCCAATTGCACCTAATGTAACACCGAGATTACCTTTGCCATTACTAGCATAATTAATTTCTGCCATTTTCTTCCTTTCTCCTTTAGAGTTTCTCGTAGAGATTCTATTTCTCCCTTCTAGCTAGCTATTACTTCTCTCTACATTATATTTGGTCTTTTTAGGATTCTAGATAGTGGCATGTGTTTTTATTTTTGTTTTAAGTTTGTGTTAGATTTAATTGAGTATTGTTTTAATTTTGTGACATTGCTGATTTAAGAACACCTCATTTTCAGAGGTGTTTATATTCTATACAGGATAATCTATTAACTTTAGGTAATTCCAGAGTCTCTTAGCAACTCTTTCCTTATTATAGTTGAACTGACTTATTGACATATTTAAGGTGTTGGCTATTTCTGCTATACCTTTCATATCATAGATGTAGGCAGTGATAGCATACGTCTCCCTATCAGACATTTCACATTCAATACATAATCTTCTTAATTCAACTTTAGGTAGGTATCGTATACTCCTTATAAACTCTTTAAGATCGAAGTTTTCTGACATATTTCTTGTATTTTTGCGCAAACTTTTCCCTTAGTTTTGCGGTATTTAGATAGTTTAACTTTTTCACTTTTGCAGTTAAGGTTCTTTAATATAGCGCAATATATACAAGCCGGAGCATCAATAGTAAGTCCTCCTAATACTATCTCAGTGATTCTTTATTTGTTTTTCTTGAGTTTTACTCTTCTCCCCTATTATTATTAGTGCTATTTAAGCCTCCTCAACCCTACGATTTTAAGCTGTTTTTAAGACTTTTTCTCCATTAATTTTTGAGGATTATTCAATTAAGAGTTAGTGTGTCTGTTATCTCTCATCCTACAATTTCACTTCCATCAAGATATTCATAATGCAACATTAGGTCCAGGCCATCTGCTGTTGTTAGAGTATTACTTAGTACTGCTTTAGGTATAGGATTAATTATACCTGAGGGTTCTTCAAGCCCAATGAACCCTGTAATTCTAATCTCGTCAGGTCTATATTCCACGTTATCTAGATTAGTTAAGGTTTTGCGTCTAATCCACTTGCCTCTCAGTTTATCTCTTACTTCCTTTTTAGATAAGTCAGGAGCTCTACCTTCACCTCTATCTATAATTATAGCAGCTACACAGTGGGTATGTTTGTAGCGTTCGGCTTCATTATCTTTATATGCATTCTCTACCACGCAGAAGGGGGAGTACTCTCCTAAGCTGGGATTAGTGTTCACATGTTTAAGGGTATATCTATTGACATCTCTATCAGAGTAACTATTATTAGCCATAGACAATAATTCTGCAACATCATCAGAGGCAAAGACTGTTGTACCTATGGCGTCTTTAAGTCTATAATCTAGAGGGTTGAGTATGACGTCATTATAAGTATATCTATATTTCATTCGCTTAGAACCTTCTTACCTATAGTTGAACCGTCTAAGAACGTACAGGCATTGAACAACCCCTCTGCAGTGTAGTACTCTTCATTACCTAACAAGACCCTTACGTCCTCCTTGGCTTCATCGCCTTCATAAACTACATCATAAGTGAATCCCATTATCATATATTCACTATTACTTGCTTTAAGCTTAACCCACTCCTTGTCCTTTAAGTACTTCCTATCTACAGGACTACTTAAGTCCAATGCTACCCAATTGTTCTTCATCTTATTCCTCCTTAATGTAGGTTGTATACTTCTAAGGGCTTACCACTCCACTTACCTCTTGATGTATAGTAGGGACAAGGCTTAATGATCCTTGTATCCTCTACTAGGTTGTAAGTTACAGCCTTAACAGGCCCAATCTTAACAGGCTCCTTATCTATATATATAATATAATATTTATGGATTAAGGTCAACCCCCAAGTTGATATTATTATATAGAGGAGTCGTAGTATGAAGAGTGTTGTAGCTGAAGTATTGATAGAGTTGCTTAATCGGGGCGGGAGTAAAGTAGAAGAGGATGATCTTAAGAACCTCATCGATCTTAAGAGACAAGAACTTAGCACAAACCCACTTGAATCTTCTAAGCATTGAGGTTATATTATATATATGTGCAGTACAGTAAGAAGAGAGTTTATAATGTGTCGTAATTGCCCACAGCGAACACAAGGCAAACCATCTAACATACCTGATGGTTATTACTATGACACCCTTAATGGCGTACAGATCCTTAAAGAGTGTTCTTGCCATGTTAAGTGGCGCAAGGCCAACGAAGTATACTATAAGTTAATCAATGCTAACCTTAAGGATAATCCTTATGGCTTTGAGGATTATAAAGGTACAAGGAGCCTGGAAGATGTAAGAGCTTTAGAGTATATGTCTCAACACTTCGACAAGTTCCTAACTCGTAAGATGATATACCTATATGGTCCTAATGGTACCCAGAAGACTTCTATGTCACAAGCCTTAGGTAAGTCCTTAATTGAGCAGGGTTATAAGGTGCAGTATATCTTAATGCAGGAACTTCTTAATAACCTTATGCCCGACTTCGATGAGACAGATAATGATAAGAAGGCAGTCATTAAGAGGTATACAGAGACAGACCTCCTGATTATAGATGAGGCCTTCGATAAGAGTAAGGTAACCCTATACAACTCGGGCTATCAGATTCCGTTCTTAGATAACTTCCTGAGAACACGCTTCGAGATCAATAAGGGCTCTATATTGTTTATAAGTAATAAGAAGCCCGAAGAGATAAGTAATCAGGGATTCGGGGAGTCATTGCAGAACTTTGTGATTAGGAATACAAGAGGCTCTTACCTTATATTCGAAGATAAGTATATTGAGAACACCTGCCCTGTAGATAGACTGAGCTTGTTTAAGTAAGAGAAGGAGAATTGAGTTATTATGGTACAAGAGAAGAAGAGAGCGTCTTATGATACTGTAAGATTAGCTGAATATAGATTACTCAATGCATTAGCCAAAAATCCTGCTTATATAGAAGATCCAAGAGTGTCAGTTGAACTCTTTGTAGATGAACCGGCAAAGTCTGCGTATAACGCGATTATAGCGCTCGTAGAACAGAAGATAAACATTACACCTGCTAGTTTATGGCAGGCCGCAAGTAACATTGACTACCATGTGGATCAACGTACTGTACAATGTATTTGGAATATAGACAGTGAGGGAGCCTCCAGCTTAGACGATATCTTAGGTATCTTAAAAACTGCACAACTCAAGAATAACCTTCTAGATAAAGTTGACGACCTTAAAGAACAACTCGAACAACCTGGTGATCTAGATGGGGGTACCTTACTGTCTAATATATATGGCCTAGATGAGATGCTCCAAAAATCATCTAGAGGAGACTCCCCCTTAATTAGCTTCTCTGAATGGGCTGATATGTATATTGAAGACCTCAAACTTAGGAAGGCGGGGAGGAAGTATAGTTATGGGGATCCCTTATTAGATGAGTATCTATATAAAGGGGCCTACCCTGGTGCTATAACTATGATCTGCGCAGGAACCAATATGGGTAAGTCAACTTATGTATTATCTCTAATTAATAACTTATTAGAGAACAATCAGCCTTGTATGTACTTGTCACTTGAAATGTCGGGTACAGATACTATGGATAGACTTATCTCTATGAGATGTGGTATCCCTAACGAAGAACTATATAACCCTGATCCTACTAACATCGATCACCTTATTGACTTGGTTGAGAAGGAGAAGCAAGCTCTGCTTAATAGGAAGAACTTTATGTTCTGCGAAGACCCTGATATAGATATGCCTAAGCTCAGGAAGTTAATTAAGGAGTTTAAGCAGCGTTCTAAGTCGGATTATTGCTTGGTCGCTATTGACCTCTTAACTCAAATGAAGAACTTCATGTCATCTAAAAATAATTCTAATACTGCCACGGCTATGGAAATAGCTATGAATGATTTGAATGCTTTGGCTAAAAGTGAGAACGTGCATATAGTAGGTGTTGCACAGCTTAATAGAGAAACAGATAATGTTAAAATTAGAGATTTGCAGGATATTGAAGATTGTAGACCTAATTTGGCTTCTATTAAGAACTCTGGAGCGCTAGCGGAAAGATCGAGAGTGGTATTAGTATGTTTTAGAAATCGATTTTTTATTGATAGATATTTGCAGGATGATGAGCAAGCACAAGCCCAGCCTGATATTATGGATGTACAGGTACTTAAAAATAGCAATGGACCTTCGGGAAAGAAGCTTAAATATATGTTTGACTCTGATCATTTTAAGTTATTGCCCTTAGCAGATGAAGAACAAGCCAAACTTGACTCCTTAAGAGAAATTGACTTCTAGTTGAGGAAGATTGTGGAGCCACGGGTTATATTATATATAATATGACATTGCAAGAAGCGAAGGATATACTACTCAATAATAAGATAATAACACCTCTAACTAAGGGTGATGTAGGGTTCAAAGTTAACCCTTCTCTGATAAGACATAACATACCTCTAGAAGAGAAGTTATCAGAGTATCCTGAACTCTGTAAATATCTCCTAACGTTCCCCTCTATAAAGGAGGGGTTATATAGGTGCTATCATCTACTAGATAAGACCCCTACTTGTAAGTATTGCGGCGAAGACCTATACTTCACTAAGGTGAAGTACTCAAGAACATGTGGATCAAAAGAGTGTGTGTTCAAGTTGAATCTTGAGTCAAAACTCAAAAATAATCCTGAAGATCCTTACAATACCAAAAAACAAAAAGAAACAGCTAAGAATAAAACAGCAGAGCAGCAAGCAGCTATAATAGAGAAGAGGAAAAAAACCAAGCTCGAAAAATATGGGGATGCTAATTATAACAACTCCGAAAAAAATAAAGAGACTTGTTTGAAAAAATATGGTGTAACTAACCCCTCATTAGTGCAGGAATTCAAAGATAAGAGAACCCAAACTAACTTGGAAAAATTTGGGGAAACATCAGTCTTCAAGACAGATAAGTTCAAGGAAGAGCTTAAGAAGAATAATCTTGAAAAGTATGGAACCGAGTATGCATCTCAATCGGGGACAGTGAAAAACAAAATGAAACAAACTTGCCTTGAAAAATATGGGGTAGAGTATGCGTTCCAAGCTGAGAAAGTCAAGACGCATATTAAACAAGCTCTGGAAAGTAGAACACCTGAACAAATAGCAGCCACTGTAGAAAAGACAGAGAAAACCAATCTTGAAAAATATGGAGTTAAGTGTGTCTTAAGTAGTCCCAAAATAAAGGATAAAGCTAGAAAAACCATAGAGAAGAAAGTTGAGGAAGACCCTGAATATTGGAAGAAAATAAAAGAGAAGGGTCTCAGTACCTTAAAAGAAAAATACGGTTCTCTGGAAAAATATTATGAGGTAATTCAGGCAAAAACAAGAGATACTCTAATTAAAAATTATAGCTCCCTAGAAAAATGCTATGAAGAAAGAAGTAAAAAAGCAAAGGAGAGTAGTTATCAAAAATACGGTGTTGCACATTACAGGAATACAGAAGAGTATAGGGAGAGGGATAGGGAAATAAGAGAAGCTCAGTACTCAAAGTTCAGAGAAGAAAATCCTACAGTTATACCACTCTTTGAATTGGAGGAAACCAATAAAGAGTTCTTTGAGAGCCACGGAGTGAATAAAAACAGAGAACCTATCCTAATAAGGGAGAGTATAGAGGCCCTAGGCTATGAGATAAAAGATTATAACTTCGGTAATGGTGATGTATCTAAACACTTCCCAGGAATAGACTTAAACAGCAAGCCTATCGAAGAGTTCCTGGAAGTCTTTAAGGATACACTCAAAATTAAATTCAAGGAGTTTATAGCAGGAGCCTATAGATCTAAAGGTGAAAAAGAAGTATATGATTATGTTAAATCTATCGTAACTGATGAAGTATACTATCAGAGTAGGGGTATCATCAAAAATCCTAATAATGATAAGCATCTTGAATTAGACATATACATCCCCTCTAAGAAAATAGCAATTGAATATAATGGGAGTTACTGGCACTCAAGATGTGATAAGAACTATCACTTAAATAAAACCTTGGCTTGTGAGGAATTAGGTATAAGACTCATACATATATGGGACTATGAGTGGATATATCAACAAGACCTAATTAAAAGGTTCCTGAAAAACCTCCTCACCCCTAAAATCAAAATAGGTGCTAGGAAGTGTGTAGTGAAGGAGGTAGAGTTAAAAGAGGAAAAAGAGTTCCTGAATACTTATCATCTTCAAGGCTACCAAAAATCTATGATATGTTATGGTCTATATTACAAAGGGGAACTCCTGCAACTAATGAGCTTCAGCAAATCTAGATATAGAAAGTCCGTACCTTATGAGCTACTCAGATTGTGCACCAAAGAAGGCTATACTATAATAGGAGGCTCTAACAAGTTGCTTAGGGAGTTTGAAAGAGAATATAGTCCTAGCAGTATTGTATCTTATTGCAACAGAGATAAGTTTGAAGGCCAGGTATATACTCAATTAGGATTCGAAGCTGAGAAATTAAAGCCTACAGCGTTCTACGTCAAACTAAAGGAGAGTAGCTATTCAAGATTCTCTGCTAGTTCATTAGCCAAAGTTGGTGCTGACAAACTTATAGGCACTTGTGATGGCAAAGGATCAAATAATGAGGAGATTGCCCTAAGGGAAGGCTACTTCAAATTATGGAGCACAGGGCAGCAAACTTACGTGAAAACTATTGAAAAGTAAGAGCCAATTGATTATACTATATACAAAGAGGAACCCTAAATGTCTAGAAGCACAAAAAAACCTTATATACATTATACCTCGTTCGATCCTAAAACTCAGAGAGCATTCAGGAATCTATCTAGAAGGCTTATAAGGCGTAAGGGTAAGTCGAGTATTAAGAGGTGCATGAACGCAAGAGACTTAGAAGACGTGGAAGATGTATATCATAAGGGCACCTCTTTTAAGGATGGTTATGATGAGTGGACTCTGCCCTCAGATGGTCATCAACACTACTATAATATAAAGCCTTGGGGAGACTTAACCGAAGAAGAACTTAAGGAAGATAGAAAAAAATCTATGAGGAAGTAAAACGTGGAAGATGTTAATAAGAAAGAATTACCAAAGCAAGCCTTTATAACATTGTTGGCTACGGAGGATTATTTAGATGCAGTCCTTGTTCTAAATGAAAGTTTAAAGCGAACAAAAAATCAATATCCTTTGATAGTCGCCATTACAGACAGTATATTCTCCTATGAAATTTTAGATACGTTGCAATTATTTAATATTCCTTATGTGGTAATTCCCCGTCTCGAATACTCTAAGGGAACTATCCTCTCTTGTCAAAAAAGGGGGTGGAATACTGTGCTAAACACTGCTTCTAAATATAGCCTTTTTAATTTAAAATACTTTGATAAGCTTGTGTATTTAGATGCTGACTCTATGGTTTTACAAAATATTGATGATTTAATGAACTATAAAGACGGTTCTATGCTGTGGGATCCTACAGAGAAGGCTGGATTCTCTGCCTCGTATGTATTTTCCCCAATTAATCATTGTATAGAAATGTATAATATTTTATCCAACAATTCCCTGCATGTAGACGGCGATTTATTTAGTAATTTGTGGTTTCATCTTAAAGATAATCCTGAATATAGGATTCCTCTAGAGTATTTTGAATATTTTTGGGGGATTAATAAAGAAAATTTAGATAGGATAAAAGCAGTTCATTTTGTAAATGATAAAAAACCCTGGTTTATCAAGAGAAATCTTTATCCTTTTAACAATGCGGAACAAGAAAATATACTGGATAAGTATTATATTATATTAAATAATATAAAGGAAATAAAAAATGAACGATTTGTCAAAAGCGGGCTTTGAAGCAGCTAATGTTTATTTTTCTGCAGTATGTAATTTAAGATGCAGATATTGCTTCCAGCCAAAAATAGGAGATATAGCAAATTCAATTAATAAAGATATTCAAAAATGGATATCTTCAGGAAATATGGAAAAGGATATCTTATGTAGATATGGAAAGGACATTAAAGATATTTCTTTCTGGGGAGGAGAGCCTAGTATAAATCTTCCTTTTATTGTGGAGAGAATTCCTTATTATTTAGAAACTTTTCCTGAATTAAAAACTTTCTCTTATTCTACTAATATGTCCACGAAGAAGCTAGTTAAAAACACTGTGGATTTTGTAAGGGCCTTATATGAAAATAATATAAGGTACGGCAGAAAGATAAAATTGCGTTTGCAATTTTCTTTAGATGGCCCTCCTGAAATTAATGATTATAACAGAATTGGGGCTAAGGCCGATACTATTTGTAAAAATATTCTTTTTCTTTTGCAGGAATTAAAAGACATACCAGCAGAATATTTACAAACATGCATAAAAGGAACTCAATCCTCAGATTCTTTAAAGTGGCTAGCTGAGGGAAATAATTTTGAGAAATTTTATATGTATTTTGACAAATGGCAGAAGAGATGGGCCCAAGTAGGAGCCCTGTGTGGGATACCTCAAGGAGGGACATATATTTCTTTGGTTTATCCCGGTAATTTTACAAAAGAAGATGGTCTACTATTTGCGAAACTTCTTAAAAAGCAATGTTCAGAAGAATTTCAAGAAAACTTAGAATCAAAAACTTCTACTCCCTTGATTTTTGATAATCAAATTACTGAGAGAATTAAGGGATCTTTTTCAAACCTTAGAGCAGGCTATTACAGAGATTATAAAGGGGAACTCCTAAATATGTGCTCTTGCAGTGCTTGCAAAACATGTGGGGGAATTTCTTACAATAAAAAATTTCATATTTGCCAAGCCACCTACCTGTTTAATGAGGATATTATTAAATACATTGAAGATAAAAACTTAATCTCAGAATTTGAGGAAAAACAAGGATTTAGTTTCCGGAATTTTAAAAATGTTGTGGCCAACAATATGGTGGTGGATTATGATGATGATTTGAAATTATCAAGGCTTTTGTACAAAATGAATACTGCGAATAATAATTTGACCATGAAAATCCAATATTTGGAGATAATCCTATCGGAAATGGCAGCTGCAGGCCAGATTAGTGAGTGTTATTTAAATCCAGCCTGGAGAGATGCTGCTATAGCTTTTACCCTTTTTGGTACCAGTGAGTGCCCCGCTGATAATATATGGGAATTTGGATCTTCTTACATTAGAAGCACCTCTCAAATGAAATTGGTATTTAATGGTGCCTTTGAATATTATATAAATAATTTTTATAATGATATTTTGAATGTACATGTAAAAAAGAAGGAGTAAAAAATGACAAATAAAAATATTACCCATCAGGAAGAGCAGAAGGATTTATTAAATCATTTTTTAGAAGTTCATTGCTTTAATGCTTGGAGAATTAAACCGTCCATCAGAGATACTATGAAGGAAAAGCCTTATGTAAATTCCATAGAAATGATGGTTTCGCCTGTTTGTAATACAGCATGTTCTTATTGTTATATGAAAAACTATTCAAAAAAATTATATTCCTGTGGGTATGAAAAAGATATCTTATTAAAAAATTGTGAAAAAACAATGAAATGGTTAGTAAAAAATGATTTTTATCCAGAATCTATAGAAATTTTTTCTGGGGAGTTCTTTAATCTACCTTATTGGAAGGATTATTTAAATATTATATTAGATAATCTAAAGAAAATGCCTGAGGGATATAATATAGATGTGATAATTCCTACAAACGCAACTTTTATTTTTTCCAAAGAAAAAACACAAGAAATTCAAAAGATAATTAATCAGTGGGAAGAAGAGGGCTACGGGCTTTGGCTTTCTATTTCTGTAGATGGCAAATACTTAGACAATGATACTCGCCCACTAAAAAATGGAAAAAAATATGATGATAATTTTTACGATCGCCTTTTTAAATTTTGTGCAAAAAATAATTTAGGATTTCACCCTATGATTGGCGCAAAAGGCATAGATAAGTGGGAAGATAACTTCGACTGGTATGTAGAAAATATACAGAAATATTTTAATCTCTCCAAAAAAGAAGCTCTTAGGAGAATTTATCTTTTGGAGGTAAGAAACCCCGACTGGAAAACAGAAGAATTAAAAAAATTACAAAAATTTTTAAATCACATTATAGATGTCATATTAGAAGGAGAAGAACACTCCTCTCCAGAAGAAAAATTTAAATATATAAAGACCTATAGCCTTAACATATTAAGTAGCTTGCACTGTACGGTAGGCAGAGGCTTGGGATGTTCTTTTCAGCAATGCTTTGATTTAAGAATGGGGGATTTGGCACTTGTACAATGTCACAGAACGGCCTACCGTGAATTGCTAGGAGGATATTGTAAATTTTCAGACGAGGGAGATTTAACGCTTGAGCCTCTTAATGTAAATTCTTATATACTTTCAAATTCTTTTGATTTCAAACATGCTGCAAAATGTCAGGACTGCCCTATAAATATGTTCTGCGCAGGCCCTTGTATTGGATGCAATTATGAAGTTAATAAGGATCTCTATACAATGGTTCCAACAGTGTGTGATCTTGAATACGTCAAATATAGTACATTAGTTGAGAGAATGGAAAAAGAGGGTATATTAAATATAATAATTAGGGATTTAGAATATGCAGAATATGGGGATATTGCGCGTCGTAAAATTCAATTAGAAAATTTTAAAGAATACTTAAAAATAAAAGAAATCCAGGAGGAAATAAAATGATTTTTGAAAAAGCAATTTCTTTGATTGAGGAGAATAGAGATTTAATTAATGAATGGAATAGAACTCGCCCTGAAAATTACGTTTATGATTTCTTGCTTAAATGTGTAAGCCTTTTAGAAGAAGAGGATCCTACTAAAATTGATGAAACCTTTATTTGTGATTTTCAAGGAGTAGTAGATACCTTTGTAAACATAGCAATAAAGACTAAAACATCCCAAGATGAAAAAGTAGTTTTAAAGGCTATTTCCGACGTATTATATAATATATATACAAATTATAATATTGAATGCGACACTACCAAGCTCAATGCTCTTACGATTTTAGCAGATACTGCAAAATCTCTCGAAGATATATTATATATTTTGCTCTTCATGTTTAACAAATTAAGTCACACTCTTTATGATGAATCTTCAAATGATTTTATATCTAGAAAATTTTATACAGAATTAAATGATTTCCTTAACGCACGAAAATCCCACGATGAAAAATATGATATATAATTGCATTGAACAATAAAGAATTTGGGGCTGCTCTTGAAGTAAAAACTAAATAAATAAAATTTACAGGATATCAGGTGAGAAAACTTTCTACTTTAGCTAAAGGCGGCTCACTTAGGAGCAGCTTCACTTAAGAAGAATATTATATTTCATATAAAGGAAGAAACAGAGATGGCTTTAACATGGACAAATATAGATAAAGGTACCTCTATAGGACATGGGATTTTTGCGGAATTTAGAACTAATATTAGTTCTGTTGCAGATTTTTTAGATTCCTCCGGGGATTTAAAAAGAAGCTTGGCTCTGCCTAATAATGCTTCCGCTGGTCAAAAATATAGTAGATTTAATTTAAGAGATTCCATCTACTCAGATGTGGAGACTTTAGATAACAGAAGTACATGCGTAGGGTATAAAGGTACCTATAATGTTACTGTTCACACTTCTTGTCACAATCATGCAAGTGCTGCAAATACCTCTCACTGTCCTTCAAATTATTCCGGTTATCTGGCGCAGCATTACCAAACGGATAGAAACACTCATAAAGGCAATTATAATGGAACTCATTACTCTAGTAATGATAGTAACGATTATAATTATGCATCATGAGTAAGTAAACGTGTTCACTTAAAGGGAAGATTACATGGCAATACAATGGAACTCAAAAAGAGATATTTTAACGAAAGAGAGTATAATCGAAATTCGCAATCAGCTCGATTCAATATTATCTGCAAGTGATTGTTCTTCGAAATTTTCAACTCACTTAGCCACCAATAACACTGCTGATAAAAATGGCCATAATAGCTCACAAAATAGCACACATAATGGTAGTTGCTATGCTAATAAGACTGGACATAATGGAAGTTATTGTGGAACCCACGATCCTACAAATTGTGGAGGACATAATGCTACAGTCTGCGGAAGTCACCATAGTGGCCATGATGGCTCAGATTTACGGAGTCATGATTCAAGTCATAAATCCAGTCATGATTCAAGTCATAGATCCAGTCATAAGGGTCTTCATGATTCAAGTCACAAGAGTACCCACAGAACCAGTCATGATTCAAGTCATAAATCCAGTCATAATACAGGATTTAAAACATCTATTTTAAACACTTATGTATAAATTATTTTTTAGCCAAAAATTAGGAGGCTCTAATGGCTTGGGTTTTTATAAAAAAAAATAGAAAAAATAAGGGTAGAGGTTTTTTTAAGTGAACTTATCTTCAAAATCAGGAAATACTAGAATTGCTAATTTTGATTTACTTGAGAAGTACTTTTTATTAGAAAAAAATGAAGATCAGGAAATTATATTAGATGATTTTTTTTTAAAATCGCCTAAATTTTTTGAATTTTTATTAAAAATACTAAACAAGGGGAGGTCTCCTGTAATTTACAGCGACTTTGACTTGGAATTATCCTTGTTTGGAAAGTTTCTAAGTTTCCTAGAAATATATTCTCCTTTTTTGTATAAAGTAAAATTTTTAGTAGATTTGAACTTAAAGGGTAATGTAAAGAAAAAAAGTATTAAGAATATTCAGTATTTAGAACTTCTTCTCAAAAAATATATCTCCTCAGCTTCTAACATTATCTACACTTTGAATTTAGAAGGTTTAAATTCTTCGATTTTCTCTGAAATAAGCAGTCTAAAAACCCAAATAGATGTACAGCAATTAAGATTAAGATTTGCTCCTTTGCAAGGCAAGTCTTATAGAGAGTATATTAATAATTCTTCTATTGGTGATTTTTTATTAGAGGTATTAAAATATGGCACGAAAAACAATATAAAAATTTCTTTTGATTGCTGTATATATCCCTGTATGTTTTCCAAAAAAAATTTAAAAATTTTAAACTCTCTAAGCTATTACAGTGAGGAAATTCAATCTCGCTTCAAGTATAAGTGTCCTGCGGCTACTTTTGTTTGCTCATCTCTGGGAAAAATTTATCACTGCCCTCCTTTGGAAAAGGAAACTCAGCTGCCTCTTTATTTAGACCCTATTTCATTAGCTCCGGATATGTACAAAATAAAAAAAGAAATGGAATCTAAATTTTTAAAATTATCAGAAAGTACTTTGCCTCAGGAATGCCTTATTTGTGAATATAGAATTTCTAATATTTGTAGAGGAATTTGTCCAGCATTGACTTTAAATAAATCTTTTGAGGGTTTTAGCTCAAACTAATTAAAACAGTATGATCGTATGCAATGAAGTCACAGAAGGGAAGCCTCTTAAGATAAACACAAAAACAGGGGTTATAGAGTGTCAGAAGCTAATAGTGGACAGCACTCTAAACAATACCATCATAGACACAAAGAATGGCACAATTAGGGCTGACTACTGCTATGTTCGGGAATACATGGAAGAGACTCAATCAAGCTCAGAGAGTCCTATTGTAATCTCAAGTCCAACTATAGAGAAGGCGATTAAGTTATGTAATCTTAAGAGACCTAAAGCAGATACGGGTCCTACTGTCTGGTTATCGTTAAAAGAGCCAACACTTAAATACATAGACTTCGGCGATGCTAATAGAACTACTCTAAATATAAAGTATCAGGAGATCTCAGAAGACAATTATCCTAAAGGGCATCCTAAATGGATAGTGTGGCAATCCGGGGCTCCATTAAGCTTAGATATAATAAATAAGATATCTGCCTACGATATATATGATCTCTGGAATACTCTATATAGATATCATGGCTTCAGGGGCTTTGATGGTGAATATAAAGGTTACATAGCTCAAATAATATTAAATGCAATAGTAAGCCCAACAAAAACAGAGGACGATAACTCAGGTGGAGAAGTAGAGAGCTTTGCCCAAGTACTTGTAGACTATCCAGCCTCTATAGATTATAGTAGTTATATAGATGCAGATGATGATGCATCTCAAGGAAAACTCAGTTGGTATCTTTGGAGATGTCTAATACCTCAGATGTTCGGGCTTAAAATAAGCAAATACAGAGAAGTCACCTACCTAGAGGGTTCAGAATTGTTCTACAGCAAAGACAGCGATTGCAGAGTATCATTGCCAATACCTTCAGTATACATAGGGCTAGAAAATAACAAGGGTAAGGCAACACCCTACATAGAAATATCTATACCCACAAATGATACGAGAAAACCACAAATAGAGTGGGCATGGAGAAGTACCTACAGCTCCTCATTAGAAGAGGGCAAGTGGAATCATGTAGATGCAGGGACTACTACTATAAAGTTAACAGACGCTCAGTACTTCGATATGGGCGACGGAAATAAATACACCGGTAAGTTCAAAGGACAACTACTAGTAAGAACACACAAAACTTACGACTTCACGAAGGGCTTCGGCTCTATAAGAGAAGTATACTCTGATATAAGATCCATTACACCAGAAGGTTCAGAGGATATAAGAGGTAAGAATATACAAGTAGGTGCGGCCTTAGATACTTCGGGTAAGGTTATATTAGGTAACCTCACAGTAAAGAAAAGTGATACTCTAACAGATATACTAATAGGTGAGAATGCAAGATGAGTTTGTTAATTAATGACTTAAAATCACTAGAAAAAGCAGAAAAAGACACTGTGTTCTTGGTGAGACATACAGATGGATTAGAACATAAGTACTCCTTCGAGACATTAGCCAAGGATGTATTAGAGAATATTGTTACTGATAATGCTGACACTACTAGCTTAGGCTCTCAGACAAAGCCTATAACCCAAATATATGCTCAGACAGTTGTAGCTAATACTTATAATGGTCATACACTAGGTAAGTTCGATGACATGACAAGTGCTAGTAGTCCTGAGTCCTCAGCTACAGGTACAGTTGTGCAAATGCTAGATGGAGAGATGACACCTCTAGTATCCGGAACAACTCTCAACCTACACGATAATATTGAAATCAGATTAGATGAATTAAGTAATGATGGTACCCTTAAACAAGTCCTCAAGTATGCACCTGCAACAATTAAAGGTACCTATGAAGGGGTCGGATATAGCTCTCCAAGAAGCTTGGGCATAAAGATAGGAAACTACTATTTGGGGTCAGCGGCAACCTTCGGTGTTAAGAGACAATTTATATATGAAGCTTCTGCTGCGATCGAGGGATATCCTAAAGAAGCCTACGAAGAAGACAGTAAATACCTCGCTACTTATGCAGATCTTGCCTACAATACAAGAGAGTTAATCAAAGAGATCTCAAGTAGTGTCAAAACTGAAAGCGTCAAGCTTACAACTAATAGTGCATATGCTCTTACGACAGATAAAAAGGCCCAAACATATTATGTTGTAGGTAAGAAAGAAGCAGCGGGGACTGCTCAGAACGATGATGAACGCCGTAAGTTCTACGTCAGTAAAAACGATGCAAATGCTGTGACAGTAACAATAGATACAGACAACTCCTCCACACTATCAGCAACATATGTAGCCAATGCAATCTGGAACGATATTGCAGACTACTTAGAGGTGGATGAGGACTTAGAAGTTATATATGGTCGAACATATACAAGAGATCCAGAGACCTTAAAGATTAGACTAGCGCAGAAGAATGAACCAATAATAGGAATAGCATCGGATACCTGTGGCTTCAAGGTAGGAAGAAATACAGACATACATCAAATCCCAATTGCAATTGGAGGATGGGTCTTAGCCTATGTAGACAACACCTACAAGCCCGGGACACTACTTAAGGTAGGTGATGATGGTATCTTAACCAAAGCAACCAAGAGGGATGAGATCTTCAATGCCTTCAGGATTGTAGCAAGCTATGATAGACCTGAACCCCAAGAATCCTGGCATGGTAAAGAAGTTAAGGGTAGACATTGGGTCAAGGTCAGATCTTAACTAGGTCCTAAAAATAATAGTAGAAATCCCCTCGAATAAGAGGGGAATATTATTGCTTAAGGGTTATATTATATACAATATGAATATATACGAAACATCTCAAGCAACAATAAAAACTGTTGCGCCAGAAGTATCAGCTATTATAGATCAAGAATTGCAAGATCAACGCAACTATCTTAAAATGATAGCAAGTGAAAATTACTGCTCAGCTGCTGTTATGGCTGCTCAGAGCTCAATCCTAACAGATATATACTCGGAGGGCTATCCTGAACATAGATACTATGCGGGCTGTGAGAACATAGATAAACTAGAGAAATTAGGCCAGCAATATGCCTGCGAGCTGTTTGGAGCTGAACATGCATATCTACAACCCTCAACAGGTAGTGATTGCAACTTAGCAGCTTATTGGGCAATCTTAAAGGCCAAAATTATTGATCCCATGTTTAAATACATACAGGAACAATACAGTCCATTCTCCTACTCAGCTCAAGGAATTAAGTACGAAGAAAATGAGGCTCCTAAAACCTTAAGTGACTTAACAAAATCTCAGTGGGATACAATAAGGCGTGCATGTCATAGTCAAAAACTCTTGGCAATGGATTATAGCTGTGGAGGACACCTAACGCATGGTTATAGGCAGAATATATCAGCACAGATGTTTGACGTATATCAATATGGAGTAATAACAGACAAAGAAAACCCTAACTATGGTCTAATAGATTATGAGGCCTTAGAAGCAGAGGCGATGAAAATTAAACCTCTGATCCTCTTAGCGGGTTACTCAGCCTATCCGCGCAAGCTCAACTTCAAGAAGTTCAGAGACATAGCAGATAAGTGTGGAGCCGTCTTAATGGTAGATATGAGTCACTTTGCCGGACTAGTAGCTGGTAAGGCATATGAAGGAGAATATAACCCTGTACCTTATGCAGACATAGTAACTACAACAACCCACAAAACCTTCAGAGGTCCTAGAGGAGCCATGATACTATGTAAGAAGTGGCTAGCTGAATATGTAGACAGCTCATGTCCAACTTGCATGGGAGGACAACTGCCACAAATACTTGCAGCTAAAGTAGTAGCACTTAAGGAGGCCATGTCAGAAGATTACAAAGATTATGCCAAACAAATAATCCTGAACTCCAAAGCACTAGCTAAATCACTTATAAATAACGGCATTAAAGTATGTACGGGGGGCTCCGATAATCATATAGTACTTATAGATGTAAGTCCTCTAAATTTAAACGGTAGACAAGCTGAAAATATCTTAAGAGAGTGTCATATAACAGTTAATCGTAATGCTCTACCTAATGATCCTAATGGTCCTTGGTATACTAGTGGTATTAGATTAGGTACAGCGGCGCTGACAACCTTAGGGATGAAAGAAGCTCAAATGGAAGAGATAGGAGAGTACATAGCTAATATCTTAAAAAATGCTCAACCTTATATTGCGAAAAATGGAAATAAAAGCAAAGTGAAGGTTATATTAAATATAGATACGAAGGAAGATATAACAAGTAAGGTTGTGAAACTTATAAAAGAGTATCCTGCCTATAAGGAGCTAAGTAACTATGATCGATGAGAATATCTTAGGTGTTACCTTAAGGAATGGCTATGCCCTATACTACAATAACAACTTCGACAGACTTAGATCTGAGACTATTAAAGAGACTCTAATAGATGCCAAGTGGAAGTATAGTGAGGAAGATAACACAATAGTACTTAAAAAGAAAGATATAATCTTAGAGTTAAGCTCAACAGGTGTTAGGGCTTATATAGGTAAAATGTGGGAATCACATCGTAAGTATTGGAGAGTAGAAATCAACCTTACAAATTATGAAGATGTTGAGATAGATAGAGATGCGGGAACCTTAGAGTTCCTAGGTGAAAGCAGCAAAACACAGACAGGAAGATGTGTTGTGGCAGCTATATATTACAAGTAGAGTGTGTTGTTACTAAATAAACAGTGAGAGGGTCATCCAAATAGGCTAGGAGCTCCTACTATGTGAGTAGAGAATGTTGGTTCAAATCCCGCCCCTCTTAATGCCTCCCATGTCAACGGCAAATTGGGTACAGACAGCAAAAATTATTCTGGAAACTTAGACATAAACAAATCTAAGAGAAGATAGGCCCTAGCTGGTCTATCAAACACAAAAACGTACCCAGTCTTATTTGAGAGTTAGGTTAGCCCCTAACTCTCTTCTTGTTTAAGAATCTGCCAAGTTCTGGTTATATTATAAATAAGGAGCCAACACAATGTCTAAACTAATAGAAGCCATCTCAAATTACACAACCACTGAAAATGGTGCTAAAACATACAAGTCTACTACAGATAAAGTACTAGACCTCTTCGCTATGGGCGGTGCTCTAAGGAATGCAGACAGTACAAGGATTGTAGCGATGGTAACAAAGGCCTATAAGAAGGATCCTATTAAAACCCTACAAGTACTACTATACTTAAGAGATATTAGACAAGGACAGGGAGAGAAGAGGGTATATAGAGAAGCTCTTAAAGAGATCTTAAGACCCTATATACCAACTAAAGGGGATATACCTCGCAAACACAGAGCCATACTTGAAAAGGTATATAATACAACTATAGAGTTAGGCAGCTGGAAGGATATAACAGATACCTTGCCTGTAAATGCCTATGCCTTCTATGTTAAGAAGCATATGAGAGATGAGAACTCCTTAATGTTCAAATGGTTGCCCTCTATATCAGGTCCAAGAAATAGTAAAGCTGAAAGCCTGGCCAAGTACTTAGGGATGACTCCTAAACAATATAGAAAATGGCTATCCTCTAGGCGAGCTAAACTTAAGTTAGTAGAAACCTCTCTGTGTAAGAAGGAGTGGAATAAGATTGAATATGATAAGATACCATCGCAAGCTAGTCTTAGGTACCGAGAAACCTTTGAGAGACATGATAAGAGCAGGTACGAGGAATATCTATGCAAGGTTAAAAATAACCTCAAAGAGGTCAAAATCAATACCTCCACACTATCACCTAGTCAGATAGTTAAGAAGTACCTAAATCTGAATAGTGAGAATGAAGCCTTAGAATTATTGTGGTCCAATCTACCTAACTACGGGAATAAGGATAATGCGTTGGTTATAGCAGATACTTCAGGATCTATGTATGATAATAGTCAAGGACCCTTATCGATAGCACTAAGCTTAGCCCTATACTTTGCGGAACATAATACAGGTATCTTCAGGGATGAGTTCATCACGTTCTCGGAGTGGCCAGAGTTCTTGAAAGTAGATAGGTCAAAATCACTATATGAAAGACTTACAATAGCTAAAGATGCTAATTGGGGTATGAATACAAACTTCAAGGCTGTGTTCGATATGATCCTAAAAACAGCTATAGAATATAATATCCCAGAAGAAGAGATGCCTAAGACCCTATACTGCGTAAGTGACATGGAGTTCGATGAAGCAACTATGGTAAAGGGAAGTACCAACTTCGAGGCTATAGCTAAGGCATATACTGAAGCAGGATATTGTATACCTAAAATAGTGTTCTGGAATGTAAACTCACATCAGAACAACGTTCCTGTTAAATACAATGATAAGGGTGTGGCACTAGTATCAGGAAGTTCGCCGTCAGTGTTCAGTATGATAGTAGGTGATGACTTAGATCCTATTAAGTTTGTGGACTCCGCTATCAATAAACCACGTTATCTAAATCCCGCTAAGGAAATAGTAGAGGAAATTAGAAGGGCTAAGCAGCGCCCTAAGAGAAAGGCTAAAAAATTAAAGAGAACCCGGATTGACAGGAAGTAACAAATCAGTTATATTATATATGTAAATAAAGAAAATACAACACACAGGAGAAACCTAATATGGAAGCTAAGAAAATTAGAACAGTGGAAAGTAGAATTATGGAACTTGAAGCAAATAGTGATGCTGATGCAGAACTCCTCAGTAGCGCACTTGCTAGTATATACGAATTAACAGCTAAAGTAAATAAGCTAGAAGAAAAGGTAGCTAAGTTAGAAAAGGAAAATGAAAATCTCAATACATATGTAGAGCAGGATATTGACACCAGACTTGAAGATGTTGAATACGTCCTTGGCATGTATGAAGACTTTGGGGATCTTGATGAAGAAGATGAAGATTGTGGTGAAGAAGACTCTGAAGAGACAGAAGATGAACACCATAAATCTGTGGCATCAATCTTAGACGCATGCGAAGATGTTATTAAGAGTGTCAAGGAGTATCTTAAGGAGGATAAATGAAAATAAGAAGTGGCTTTGTGAGCAATAGTTCAAGTTCTAGCTTCATCTTAACTTACGCCAAACAAGGTGTAATAGACTCAGCCTCTAAGATTGTAGAGTATCTAAAGAATACAAAGGACAACTCTCGATTATACTTCAGAGGAAGAGAACTAAATGAGGGTGAAGATATCTTTGAGTTAGAAGACGAAGATGCTAGACTTATTAGATTATTCAGTAAACAATTTGAAGATATAAATGAAGGAACGGAATCTAGAACAGATTACAGCTCTCCAGAGGAGTATACTGAGATAAATGTACCTAAGGTAAGACTATACACTAAAGCAGTCTTAAGTGTGGATCCTGCTGGCTTTGAATACTACAATTATGATAAATATAATAATAGTGTAGATATGTCTGACGTGGAACATCTAAAGCATGATATATCCTTAGCTATACTAATAAATGGTCCAACTGACGAAGATAGACAGAAAAATCCTCATATCGATGAAGATATTAAGGAGCAGAAAGAGTATGAGAGAATCTTTGAGAAGAGAATCACAGAATATAGACAGCAAAGAGTTAAGAATGTTAAAAACGAAGACACTCTATATCTTGTAAAGAACGGCTCCGATATTAATGATATTGTAAGTGAGTTTGTAGATATTGATAATGAAGCCTTAGGAGATTGCTCAGCATCTTGGGAAGACTTCTCGGAGAGATACTTAGAGGATCCTGCAATAGATCCTGAAGACTATAATCCTAACTATTACAAAGCTGCTCATAAATATATCCTAAAGGGTGATAACTATAAACTTAACAAGAGCTATATAGTTGTATACGATGAACTCCTCGAAGATAAAAATAAGATAATGGATTATCTTAAGGATAATCTGGATAAAGACAACTACTTGGTATGGACTAACCCTGCTCTTAATGTTAAAAAGGAAACAGTTGAAACTATCCTATACAATGTAGGCAGGGAAGAATATGAAGCACTTGAAAAACTTAACTTCAAAAATTGTAAGAAAAAAGCATACTTATATACTAATGCGGTTATATTATATAATATAGAAGGTACAATAAGTAAGACAGGATCCTATATGTTAGGAGAAGGAAAAATTGCTTGTGTACCTAAAGGTGGGGACTTAAAAGACTTCAGGAAATACATGAAGGAAGAATCTACCTTGTAACGTTAAAAATATATGGTAATGTGTGAAGCCATATAAATCATCTCCTTAAAAAGTTTATAGTCCCCTCTTGATCTTAGGAGGGGATTATATTATAATATAATAAAGGAGAGTAGGAAAACTATGAAGATTGTTGAATCTAAAAATACGAACTTGTATAAGTATGAAGTAGCAGAAGACTCTAACTACAAGATCTTTGAGAGTGATAAAGCCCACTACGTCTTCGATAAGAAGACAGGGATAATGATGAGTTGGGGAGAGACTATGACAGAAGATCCTCAGGAGTTCCCTGTACCTGCTATCCTAGATTTGGAGGTATCTACCAAGTGCAATAAGCCAGTGCCTTGTAAGTTCTGCTATAAGAGCAATACACATAGTGGGGATATAATGTCTCTAGACACCTTCAAGAAGATTATAGATACTATGAGTAGAGGTCTAACTCAAGTGGCACTAGGTTCGGGCTACTATGGTATAGAGAATCCTTATATCTTCGATATGATGGATTATGCTCGACTTAGAGGAATTATACCTAATATAACAGTTGGATGTGTTAGGGAAGACTTGGCTGATGCCTATGCTAAAAGAGTAGGGGCAATTGCAATAAGTCGCTACGAGGACTCTGTAAACGATTGCTACAACTCTGTTAAAAGAATGACAGATAGAGGAATAACACAAACCAACATACATTATATGATCTGTGAAGAAACCTATAAGGGGGCTCTGCAAACATTAGAAGATGCTAAAACAGATCCTCGTCTTAAGAAGTTAAATGCAATAGTCTTCTTGTCTCTAAAAACTAAAGGAAGAGGCAATAAAGGGTTCACACCTCTAAGTCAAGATAAGTTCGATAATCTAGTAAATAAGGCAAAGGAATATAATATAGGTATAGGCTTCGACTCTTGCTCATCACTTAAGGCGTTCAAGGCTTATAAGGGAGATGCGAACGTATCTAAATTGATAGAACCTTGTGAGTCAGGAAGTATAAGCTCCTATATAAATGTAAAAGGGATATATTATCCCTGCTCGTTCGCTGAAGGAACTAAAACAAATAATCTAGATTGGTCTGAAGGTATAGATGTACTGAGTTGTAAAGATACTGATGAGTTCTTGACTAAGGTGTGGTATAATAAAAAGACTAAGGAGTTCAGAAAGGCCTTACAGGAATCTAGGAAGTGTAATGAATATGATTGTAGAGAGTGTCCTCTCTATAGCGTGTAAGGTATAGCTGGGATATTAAGAACAACTTATGGAAAAAACCGAACTATATATAATAATTAAGAGGTGAGATATGAACTTCGAGTTAGTAATGGCTTGTATGTGGGTATTGATGGGAGCGCTAATAGGGGGCTTGGGAACTCATAGAATTAGAGCTAGTAAGAAAAAAGGAATCCTCCTGGATAAGAAGAAAGCTGATAACTATGAGGTTATGAAGGGTGTAGGATTAAGCTTATGCTTGCTGGCTGTACTGTTCTGGCTACCTATGAGCTGTATAGTGAAGACACTACATAAATAGGAAAAAAACTAGTAAAAGTCATCTCTGAAATATCTCTGTGCCAAAAATTAACTAAACCAGGTTAGGAGAGGGTACTTGAAAAAGTACCCTAAAATAATCAGTTAACTTAGAGAAAAATATCAATATTAAAGTTATAATATATAATATAGGGGCGAACCCAAGCCGGTAGCAAGGGACTGCCTTATAAGCAGTGTATAGGAGGGTCCAACTCCCTCGGCCCCTAATAATCTGAAAAGAGTGGTAACTGCTTTGGATTAGAAATCCTAGAATGTTCCCACTCCTTAAAGTAAATAGGAGAAGTAAAGAAAATGGCTTATGAGAAAGTAGGGAAGTTCCACCCCGACAAACTAGCCGATAGAATTGCTGGCGCAATCGTAGACCTAGCTTACACTAAGAATGACAATCCCAAGGTAGCCGTAGAGGCGCTACTAGGTCATGGAGTATGCGATGTTATAGTAGAGACATCTGAAGTACTAAGTCATGAAGACATCAAAGCTATTGTACATAGAATAGCAGGTGATAGTGTTGATGTTATTGTTAGAACATATCCTCAGGATACTCACCTTGCAAATAATCAGAAAGGTGAAATTAGATGTGGTGATAATGGGATCTTCAAAGGCATGCCACCTACAGAAGAAGAGAAAGTCTTGTCTGGAATTGCAAGAGAGATTAATGAAGAGTACCCTTATGATGGTAAGTATATCTTAGATGAGAAGACTAAAAAGTTAATTATATGTCAGAGTAACATTAAGCCAGAAGACGAAGAAAAGCTTAAGGAAAAATACTCTGCTTGGGGATATGATGTAGTAGTTAATCCAATAGGATCTTGGACAGGAGGCATTGATGTAGATACAGGCGCGGTCAATAGAAAACTCGGCTCAGATATGGGAAGAGGAGTTACTGGAGGTGGTATTAATGGTAAAGATATCTCCAAAGCTGATGTCGCTTGTAATATATGGGCAGCTGTCAGAGCTATGGAGTACAATAAACCTGTAGAACTATACTGTGCAATTGGTGATACTGAAGTTACCGGTAGAATAGGACATAAAAAAATTAGAGTACCTTATAAAGAGATTGCCGACTTTGCAAAAAGCTACGTAGATGGCTTAGGTGGGTTTGAGGCACTCTCAGAATGGGGCCTGTTGTAATCCAGTAAAATAGCAAAGTCTTCAAGAAGTTCGATAGGGAATTAAAGGAAATAAACACAAAAAGAGGAGAGCGTAAAAACTCTCCTCTATTATTCTAGAAAAGGATTGATCAAATAGATAAAGTATATTATGATTATATTGTAGGGAAAGGTAAGAAGAATAAGGCAAAGATAGGGATTGGTAAAAAAAGCGCTAGACAAAACCCAAAGTGGGAATTATAATATATATATAGGAGAAGATAAAGACATGGGAACAACTATGACCGTAAAAGACTTAAGAGATTGGCTTGATAAAAATAAAAACTTCGATGACGAAGAACTAGTAGTATATCTACCTAAAGGAGGGGACTACTCTACTGCCTCTATATCTAATGTAGGAATATCTCCGACAGGAAAACTGGCTCTAATAAGTGATGATAATTATATTATGGGATTTGGGTATCCTGAGGATAGTGAAGAATACAACGAAGAGTTCAACAGCTTCAGAGATTGTGAAGACGAGGATGCAGCGGACAGAGTAGAAGATTATGCTAATAAAGGTAAGGCTCTATGTGAGGAGTTAGTTAACCTATTATCTGCAATACTAGATGAAGTGGAATGAGAGGAGAAAAAATCATGCATGCGAGTAAACTAGCTAATAAGGAAATAAGTATGACAAACTATGATACTGAACAACTCAGTAATATAATTACCTATGCTGCTAATGCATACCCTAATACAGCAGTAGACAATCATTATAGTGATGCCTCCTATAATACAACTGTAAATCCAAAATCAGGTAAGTTCGATATCTTCGGCAAAGATAAACATGAAGAAAATAAGACAGCTAAGTATGAGATGACTGTAAAAGACCTCCTAAATATAATCAAGGCAATAGAGACTGGTAGGTTGGAAGGTGTCATAGAGTGCTGTGATAGGAAAAATTATGAAGAATTGGGTGAAGATGCCTGGTATCCAATATCTAAAGCAACTCTACTAGAAAGTGACTTAACTAGAAACTACTACCGCATTAGAGAAGTAGGTAATGAAGATAAAGATAATCTAATGAATCACTATGAACTAGCAAGATGGTTAGCAGCTAATAAAGGTGAATATAGAAATAATCATGGATTAACAGGTACAAGTCTAGACTACTTAGATGAGGAGGAGACCAAAGTAGCTAAAGAATATAGAGTAAGACCTTGGGGGTCTAAATTGTGGATCAAACCTTATAAGACCTTATATACAGAAGCCTTTGGAGATAAAGAAGTATGAAAATATCACACGAGTTCCCCTTGCAGTTCTACCTTAACGGGGTGGCAGAAAGCTTAACAGATTATGACTATTGTCTAGTACATAGATATATTGAAAATAAAGAATATAGAGACTATATGAGAGGTCAGGTAGCTAAGGGTAGAACAGTGTACCTGGATAACTCCCTCTATGAATTAGGCAAGGCTTGGAATGATAGAGAGTATGCTAAAATTATAGAAGAGTTAAAACCTACATGTTATATGCTACCTGATGTCTTCAATGATTGTGAGGCTAATATTAAGTCTCAGGTAGAGTTCTATGAGAAGTATAAGTTCTTGGAAAGCACCCCTATTGCAATACCTCATGCAAGCTCTATGACAGAGATGATCCTAGCTACCCATAAATTGTGTAAAGTAATG